>ERZ809074.934-NODE-934-length-40945-cov-7.710663_pt1 | contig 40945 bp, 32 predicted proteins | sample MGYA00520795_ERZ809074 | MGnify/ENA primary metagenome ERZ809074 (study PRJEB31570, sample SAMEA3212989) | Homo sapiens | biome: human-gut; feature: human gut; material: fecal | place: Sweden | collected 2011 ...
CCCGCCTACATATATATAATTGTGTATTCCTTACTCCCAACCGAGGGCACTTGCACCGAGCACGGCTGCTTCGCTGCCGTTGAGCGAAGAGATGAGCAGTTTGGCTTTTCCTTGGAAAATATTGAGCGTGTTTTTCTCGAAGGCTTCGCGCAGAGGCTTCATCAGGTAGTCGCCCGCCTTGGTGAGGCCGCCGAAGAAGATGATGGCTTCGGGAGAGTTGAACGTCACAAAGTCGGCGCAGGCCGTGCCAAGCACCTTGCCCGTGAAGTCAAAGATGTCGAGCGCGATGGGGTCGCCCTGCTCGGCAGCCTTGAACACGTCGTAAGAAGTGATCTTATCGGGGTCGAGCTGACGCAAGGGACTATCTTCGGTGCGTTTTGAAAGGATTTCACGCGCCGTGCGTGCAACGCCCGTGGCAGAGCAATAGGTTTCGAGGCAACCGCTGCGTCCGCAGCCGCAGGGGCGGCCGTTCTCTGTGTGGTCGATTACGAAGTGACCCAATTCGCCGGCGAAGCCATCACTGCCGTACACGATATTTCCATCTACCACGATGCCTGAGCCTACGCCCGTGCCGAGCGTAATCATGATGAAGTTCTTCATACCGCGTGCCACGCCGTAGGTCATTTCGCCCATTGCAGCGGCATTTGCATCGTTGGTCACGCGCGTAGGCACGCCGAGTGCGTCCTGAAAGAGCTGCGCGATGGGCACGATGCCTTCCCAAGCGAGGTTGGCTGCGTATTCGATTGTGCCATTGTAGAAGTTGCCGTTAGGCGCACCGATGCCCATGCCTCGAATTTGACTGATGCCGCCCACGAGGTCGAGCGCGGGCTGCAAAGCCTCAACGCCGGCTTTCACATAGTCGTTGATGTCGGGATAGGCTTTCGTGCTGATGACCACTTGTGCCTTAATCGTGCCTCTTTGGTCTACGATGCCGAACACGGAGTTCGTGCCGCCCATGTCAAGACCGATAACATAGGGCTTTTCGTTTGAGTTGTCCATTATTATTTGTATTAGATTGGTTGATAATTAGTAGGCAAACAAATATATGTGCAAAAATACTGCTTTTTTCATACTTTTTACGTAAGATAAAAGCCTTTTTCTGCACAGATAAGTCCGATTGTGTTTTTTTAGGAAAAGGGGCACGGCGTTTTTCGGGCGTTCTGCAGGACGCCCTTACAGGGCTTCGCCTTTGAGTGTGGCGGAAGAAGCATCGGTGATGCGCACCGTGGCATATTGCCCCGGGCGTAGCGTGCCTCGGTCGAACACCACCACTTTGTTTTGCTCCGTGCGGCCGAAGAGTTGCTCACGCGAGCGTTTCGACGTGCCTTCTATCAGCACTTCGTAAGTGTGGCCGATGCAGCGGCGATTGCTTTCTGCCGAAAGTTCGTTTTGCAGCGCGATGAGTTCTTCGAGGCGGCGCACTTTGACCTCCTCTGGCACGTCGTCGGGGAGATGGCGGGCAGCGTAGGTGCCGGGGCGCTCGGAATATTTGAACATGAAGGCGGAGTCGTAGCCGCATTCGCGCATGAGCGAAAGCGAGAGGGCGTGGTCGTCCTCCGTTTCGCTGCAATAGCCGACAAAGATGTCGGTAGAGAGGCCGCAGTCGGGCACGATGCGGCGTATGGCAGCCACGCGCTCCAAATACCATTCGCGCGTGTACTTGCGGTTCATCAGTTTTAGGATACGGTTGCTACCGCTCTGCACGGGCAGGTGTATATGGCGGCACACGTTGGGTTCTTCCGCGATGACGCGCAGCGTTTCGTCGCCCATATCCTTCGGGTGGCTGGTGGAGAAGCGGATGCGCATCTCGGGCACGGCGCGCGCTACGAGGCGCAGCAAGGCGGCAAAGTCCACCCCATCCGTGCCGTTCTGCCGTCCACGGTAACTATTCACGTTCTGCCCGAGCAGGGTGACCTCTTTATAACCGCGTGCGGCGAGGTCGCGCACCTCGGCGAGAATGCTCTCCACGTCGCGCGAGCGTTCGCGGCCTCGGGTGTAAGGCACGATGCAATAGTGGCAAAAGTTGTTGCAGCCGCGCATGATGCTCACAAACCCCGAAATCTGCGGGCCGCAAAGCCTTTGCGGGATAATGTCGCGATAGGTCTCGGTAGTGGAAAGTTCAATGTTGATGGCCTTCTGCCCCAATTCGGCCTGCGCCACGAGGTCGGGCAGGGAGAGGTAAGCGTCAGGCCCTGCCACGAGGTCTGCGCCGTAGTCAGTGAGCAACTGCTCCTTCACACGCTCTGCCATGCAGCCCAGTACGCCGATGATGAGTTTGCGCCCCTTGCGGCGCAGGGCGTTGAGGGCTTCGAGGCGGTGAATGATTTTCTGCTCGGCATTGTCGCGCACGGAGCAGGTGTTGAGAAACACGGCATTGGCATCGTCGAGGCTGTCAGTCGTTTCATACCCCGCCATCTTCATCACGGAGGCCACCACCTCGCTGTCTGCCACGTTCATCTGGCAGCCGTAAGTTTCGATATATAATTTCTTCATTTTGGAGTAGACTAATAGATGAACAGTAATGCCCTATATACGCTTTTTTTTACCCCAAAAACCCGTCACACCCATCACTGCTGCCTTTATCTATCTGTAAATAAATGTCTTGCAAGGTGTATGGTTTGCGCTTCAAACCATACACTTGTGACGGGTTTGGAGGTTGCTGCGACCGAGGTCTTGCTGTCAATATCAAAAATCCCCGCTGCGCTTGGCGCGGCGGGGATTTGTCTTTTTTAGAAAGAGAATTTTTACTTACGCAGACCGAGCGCCTTGACGATGTTGCGGTAGCGTTCGATGTCGCGGCTCTTGAGGTAGTTGAGCAAAGCGCGGCGCTTACCTACGAGCTTAACGAGAGAGCGTTCTGTAGTATGATCTTTACGGTTGGCTCTCATGTGGTCCGTCAAATGGGCAATACGGTAAGAAAACAAAGCCACCTGGCTCTCAACGGAACCCGTGTCGGTGTTAGACTGTCCGTACTTGCCAAAGATCTCTTTCTTCTTTTCAGAATCCAAGTACATTGTGTGAAAGAATTAAGTTGTTGAAATATTGGTTTTTGCTTTTAGCGGGTGCAAATTTACGCCTTTCTCGCTTAACTGCCAAGTTTTTAGTGAGAAATGTGTGCTTTTAACAATTTCCTCGCCTTATTTCGTGGCATATCCTGCGCGTGCGAAGCCTTTGAGTTGCAGGTCAAACACAAGCGTGGAATAGGCGGGGATGGCATCTTTCGCCACTTCGCCGTAGCCGAGCTGCCAAGGGATATACACCAGCCAGCGGTCGCCGATACGCATGTGCTGCACGGCCGTGGCAAAGCCGTCCACGGCGGAACCTACGAGGAGATGCGCCGGCGTGGAGAGGGTGGGGCTGAACACGTAGTCGTCGGTCGCATAAAGCCCTGAGTAATCGAACACGTAGCCCGTGGCGTAAGCGTCCGATGGCATCAGTCTTCCCACATAGTTCACGCGCACCGAGTCGGTGCTGTAAGGAAACCCCGTGCCCGTGCCCCTGTCAATGACCTTGCAGCAAATAGAGTCTGTCGTCATGGCTGCGGCGGCGGGGTCGGTAGGCTTTGTCGCGCTGCGAAACGTGCGCCATGCGCAATGCGCTTCCCAGTCATTGCCATACGCCGCTTTGGCCTGCGCCACGGCGGTACGGGCTTCTGCCATACGCTCCGCGAAGTAAGCGTTGTTGCGGTTGCACCAATCGTAATGCTCCGTATCGGTTTGTTCCGTTTCTTCGCACGAAGCGAGCGCAGCGGCGGCGAGCAGCGCAAGGCAACTATACATGATGTGCCGCAACAGTGTGGCGGTAAGTTTCATTGAGTTCGGGAAGTGTTTTTAGTAAACGAGTTTACAAGTAAACGAGTAGACGAGACAGATTTGTCTTGCATACTATATTAATATGAGTAACTTGACTTGTTTACTCGTTTACTCGTATACTTGTCTACTAAGTTATTTCAAAGTTCGAGAAAACTAATTCTTTTTCAGCAGCGAGGTGATCGACACTTTGTCCTCGATGAGCGCGCGGAGGCTGTCGATGCTCACGCGTTCCTGCTTCATCGTGTCGCGGTCGCGCAGGGTGACGCAGTTGTCGTTGAGCGTGTCGTGGTCGATGGTGATGCAGTAGGGCGTGCCCACGGCGTCCTGGCGGCGGTAGCGCTTGCCGATGGAGTCCTTTTCGTCGTAGGCGCACTTGAAGTGGAACTTGAGGCTGTCCATAATCTCGCGTGCCTTTTCGGGCAGTCCGTCTTTCTTGACGAGCGGCATGATGGCCAGTTTGGTGGGCGCGAGGGCTGCGGGCAGGTGGAGCACGGTGCGCGTCTCGCCGTTTTCGAGTTTTTCTTCTTCAAAGCTGTGGCACATCACGGAGAGAAACATGCGGTCCACGCCGATACTTGTCTCGATGACATACGGCGTGTAGCTCTCGTTGCTTTCGGGGTCGAAGTATTCTATTTTCTTGCCCGAATATTTTGCGTGCTGCGAAAGGTCGAAATTCGTGCGTGAGTGTATGCCTTCCACCTCTTTGAAGCCGAAGGGCATGTGGAACTCGATGTCGGAGGCGGCGTTGGCGTAGTGCGCCAGCTTTTCGTGGTCGTGGAAGCGATAGTTTTCGTTGCCGAAACCAAGGGCAAGGTGCCAGTTGAGGCGCGTCTGCTTCCATTTCTTGAACCAGTCGAGCTCCGTGCCGGGCTTTACGAAGAATTGCATCTCCATCTGTTCGAACTCGCGCATGCGGAAGATGAACTGGCGGGCCACGATTTCGTTGCGGAACGCCTTACCGATCTGGGCGATGCCGAAGGGCAGGCGCATGCGGCCGGTCTTCTGCACGTTGAGGTAGTTCACGAAGATGCCCTGTGCCGTTTCGGGACGCAGGTAAATGGTGGAAGCGCCGTCGGCCGTCGAGCCCACTTCCGTTTTGAACATGAGGTTGAACTGGCGCACGTCGGTCCAGTTGCGCGTACCGGAGATGGGGCACACGATTTCCTCGTCGAGAATGATTTGCTTGAGCTCTTCGAGGTTCATGTCGTTCATCGCCTTCGCGTAACGCTCGTGCAGGGCGTCGCGCTTGGCCTGGTGTTCGAGCACGCGGCCGTTGGTGGCGCGGAACTGCGCCTCGTCGAACGCCTCGCCGAAGCGTTTGCGTGCCTTGGCAATTTCTTTTTCAATCTTCTCCTCGTACTTGCCGATTTGGTCCTCGATGAGCACGTCGGCGCGGTAGCGCTTCTTAGAGTCGCGGTTGTCGATGAGGGGGTCGTTGAAGGCATCCACGTGTCCGCTTGCCTTCCACACGGTGGGGTGCATGAAAATGGCAGCGTCGATGCCCACGATGTTGTCGTGGAGCAGCACCATAGCCTGCCACCAGTATTGCTTGATGTTGTTTTTCAGTTCCACGCCGTTCTGTCCGTAGTCGTAGACTGCGCCGAGACCGTCGTAAATGTCGCTCGAAGGGAATACGAACCCATATTCCTTGCAGTGCGACACGATTTTCTTGAATACGTCTTCCTGTGCCATGTATATATATAATATTGTGTATGCTTCCTGCGCCGCCTCCCGCTTCGCGCCGGGCTTTACTGCGGCATAATCGGCGCAAAGTTACGAATTTAGGCGCGTTATCCGCTATTTTCTTACTAAAAAACCGCCGAAAGGCGGAATTTTGCCGCCTCCTGTGCACAATTGCCCGCGCAAGCCGCGCGACTGCAAAGGCGCGGCGATGCAAAACTTGTTAATGCCTTTGCACTTCCTGCGCAGAGCGTTCGCGGCGCGTTTGCAATCGTTAAGACGACCTCGGGCAAAAGTTTAGGGATAATTAAGACAACGGAAATTTGCTCCGTGGAAATTTCAACGAAAATCATGGAATTTTTCACGATAAAGCACCTCGGAGAAACTATCAAGGAGCAAATTTTTACGGGCTTGCTTATAATTTTTACGGTCATATAAGATAATTTTTTCGCTCATATAGGATAGTTTGCCCCTAAAAACGCGAAAAGAGGAAAAGCCTGCGCTCTTCCTCTTTCTGCTGGTGCAAAGATAAGCTTTTTGTACGGTCTCGCCAAAACGCGCCCGATTGTGCCGCGTACTGGCAAACGCGGGCGTAGCGCGGCAACGCCATCTGCCGTTTCGTCCCAATTGCAGAGAAAGCATTTAATAAATCTGCAAACAAACTTTTACGACTCAAATATTTATGCTACTTTTGCAAAAATATCCAATCAGACAATCACTCACAGCACATACACATGAAAAAAATCGCATTCTTGCTCCTCGCCGCCACGCTCTGCCTCACGGGGTGCCGCACAAAGGAAAAAGTGCTTTATTTCCAAGATCTTGCTAACGGCGAGACCATACCCACGACGCTGCTTGAAACCATAAAATTCCAACCGGGCGATAAGGTGTCGATTGTTGTCAGCTCAGCCGCTACGCCCGAACACGTGGCGCGCTACAACTTGCCTATTATCTCGCAGCAGGTAGGCGCAACAACTGGCCGCAGCAACAGCAATCAGGTGGCACTCTACACTGTGGACGAAAACGGAGATGTGGAGATCCCCTCTATCGGCAAGCAGAAAATCGGCGGACTGACGCGCTCGGAAGCCCAAGCACGCATCCAGTCGCTCTTCCGCAACGGCATTCTCAACGACGCCATCGTGACCGTTACGCCTTATAGCCAATACGTTACGGTGATGGGTGAGGTGAAAAACCCCGGACGTTACGAATTTTCGCGTGATCAAATGACGATTACCGAACTCCTTGGCCTGGCAGGCGACCTTACCATTCAGGGACGCCGCGACCGCATCCTCGTGCTGCGCCAAGAGCGCGGTGAAACGAAGTCGTACTACCTCGATATCCGCTCGAAGAACTTCATGACCTCGCCCGTGTATTATCTGAAACAGAACGATATTGTCTACGTAGAGCCGAACCGCATGCGCATGGGACAGTCAACCAACAACGACAACAGTATCCGACAGATAAGCATGTGGATCAGCATCGCCTCGTTCCTCACCACCATCGGCGTACTTATCTTCAAGGACTAACGGCGTATTTAAAGATAAATGCACCTCATAACAGGGAAGCCTCCGACTGCGAGGCTTCTTTTTTTTGCGCCCGCCCCGGGGAAAAGCACAGCCAAAAGCACGATTTTGCAAAGCATGCGTGACACTTTGCGCGTAAAATATTAAAAATACTTACAGAAAAGCATTTTTCCGGGAAAAGGCTTGCAGACTATGCGAAAAGCCCCTATCTTTGCATCGTGTTTTTCATAGTATTAGATTTAAGGTTAACAAGGTTGGGATACAGAGGTATCCCTTTTTTTATGCCCAAAAAGTAAGACAAAAGGGCTTTCCAAGTACCCGCCGGCCACGAAAAACGCCATTATCTGCCCAAAAACAAGGGGAAAAGCCACATATTCAGAAAAAATGCCGTATATTTGCACGTCAAATCGCCTTGTAAACTTTTAAGAGGTATACAATATTAATAATAATAACAATAAAAACAACCCCAATCACACACAATGCAAAACAAAGGATTTGTTAAAGTAATTGCAGTGTTGCTGACTTTGATTTGCCTTTTCTACCTATCGTTCTCGGCCGTAACAAGCCACTACGAGAAGAAAGCCGCCGAGCTCACGGCGCAAGGCAAAGACGGCAGCGCATACCTCGATTCCATGCGAAACGAGAAGGTGTACCTGAACTGGAAAACACTCAAAGAATGCGAAGAACTGCAAATCGGTCTCGGCCTCGACCTTAAAGGCGGCATGAACGTTATCCTCGAAGTGAGCGTGCCCGACGTGGTGAAGAGCCTCGCCGGTGAAAGCGCCAGCGAACCCGCCTTCGCCAAGGCACTCGCCGATGCACGCGAGCAGGCCAAGAAAGAAAGCGCCGACTTCGTGGACATCTTCGTTTCTGTCTACCAGAAGCAGAACGGCGAAAACCGCCTCGGCGGCGTGTTTGCCTCCAAGCTCAAGGAAAAGAATATCTCCTACAACTCTACGGACAACGAGGTGAAGAAAGTGCTCGCCGAAGAGGTGGCAGCCGCCGTTGAAAACTCCAACAAGGTGGTGCGCTCGCGTATCGACCGCTTCGGCGTGGCTCAGCCCAACATCCAGGTGCTTCACGGCAAAGGCCAGATCGGTCAGATCATGGTGGAAATGCCGGGCATCAAGGAACCGGAGCGCGTGCGCAAACTGCTTCAGGGAAGCGCAAACCTCGAATTCTGGGAAACTTATACGCTCAACGAACTGCAACCCGCTTTGGTTGAGGTAGACAACCGCCTCGCCAAGGGCACCACCCCCGCCGACACGACCGCTGCCGACTCTGCCGCTGCCAAGAGCGTCGAAGAAAAGGCCGCCGCCGATGCAGCCGCACGCCACCCGCTCTTCGCCAAACTGATGCAGAGCGCAGGCAGTCAGCCCATCGTTTCTCCGCAAGGCTGCATCGTGGGTATGGCACTCGCTGCCGACACGGCCGAAGTCAACGCCATGCTCAACAGCGAAGCCGCACAGGGCACGCTGCCCGCCGACGTGCATTTCGCCTGGAGCGTGAAGCCCTCCGAAGGTTTCAAGGCGCCTATCTTTGAACTCTACGCCCTGAAAGCCGAAAACGGCAAGCCCTCTATGGCTGGCGACGTGATTGCCGATGCAAAGGACGACTTCGACCAGCACCATAACCCCATCGTCTCGATGACGATGACCACCAACGGCGCACGCGACTGGGCTGCCCTCACGAAGAAGAACCTCAAGAAGTGCGTGGCAATCGTGCTCGACGACGTAGTGTACAGCGCACCCGTGGTGCAGACGGAAATCACCGGCGGACAGTCGCAGATTTCGGGCCACTTCACCACCGACGACACGCGCGACCTCGCCAACGTGCTCAAGAGCGGTAAGATGCCCGCGCCCACCAAGATTGTGCAGGAAGAAACCGTAGGCCCGAGCCTCGGCGCCGCTTCTATCAACGCCGGTTTCACGGCTTGCGTAGTGGCATTCGTGCTCCTGATGATCTTCATGTGCGCCTTCTACGGCCTTATCCCCGGCATGGTGGCCAACTGCGCCCTCTTGCTCAACTTCTTCTTCACCTTCGGCGTGCTCATTTCCTTCCAGGCGGCCCTCACAATGAGCGGCATCGCCGGTATGGTGCTTTCGCTCGGTATGGCAGTCGATGCCAACGTGCTGATTTATGAGCGCACCAAGGAAGAACTTGCTGCCGGCAAGAACATCAAGACGGCACTTGCCGACGGTTACGGCAACGCCTTCTCCGCAATCTTCGACTCCAACCTCACGTCAATCATCACCGCCATCATCCTCTATAACTTCGGCACCGGCCCCATCCGAGGCTTCGCCCTCACGCTCGGCATCGGTATCTGCGCCTCGTTCTTCACCGCAGTTTGGATGACGCGTATGGTTTACGAACACTTCCACAACCGCGACAAGTGGCTCGGCCTTACCTTCACCACCGCCCTCAGCCGCAACTTCATGAAGAACGCCAGCGTGCGCTTCATGGAAAAGGCAAAAGGCTCTATCACCATCTTCCTCGTGGCTGCAGCCGTTTGCATTGCCTTCCTCGGCATTCGCGGACTTTCGAAGGGTATCGACTTCACCGGCGGCCGCAACTACGTGATTGAGTTCGAGCAGAAAGGCGTAACGCCCGAGCAGGTGCGTGAAGCCGTGGCCGCAAAGGTACAGGCCAAGGATGCAGAAGCAACCGTCAGCGCCATTGCCATCACCACGACCAACAACGACGCCGTGCGCCTCACCACGAACTATCGCATCGACGACGATTCTGAAAATATCGACCAGGAAGTAGAGAAGTTCATCTACGATGCCCTGCACGAGCAGAACCTCATCAAGGCCGACTACGCTACGTTTATCGACCGCGACAACCACGCCGGTGGATCGATTGTATCGGCACAGAAGGTAGGTCCCTCCGTTGCAGCCGACATGGCCAAGAGCGCCGTTATCGCCGTGCTCCTCTCGCTTGTGGCCATCTTCCTCTATATCCTTATCCGCTTCCGCAACGTGGCATTCTCCGTGGGCAGCGTCGTAGCCCTCTGCTTCGACACCCTGCTTATCCTCGGCACGTACTCCATCTGCTGGGGCTGGGTACCCTTCTCGCTCGAAGTAGACCAGACGTTTATCGGCGCCGTGCTGACGGCTATCGGTTACTCGATTAATGATAAGGTGGTAGTGTTCGACCGTATCCGCGAAAACCTCGGCCTTTATCCAAAGCGCGCCACGATGCGCCTCTTCAACGAGTCGCTCAACAGCACTCTGGCACGTACGCTCGTGACCTCCGCCACGACGCTCCTCGTGCTGCTCTGCATCTTCTTCCTCGGCGGCGACAGCATCCGCTCGTTCTCCTTCGCCATGATTCTCGGCGTTGTGTACGGCACGCTCTCGTCTATCTTCCTTGCCGCTCCTATCGCTTACCGCACTCTCGGCAAGAAAAGAGTGATTGAAGAAAAATAAATCGTACTCTCTAATAGTCATCAATAAAAACGTCGGCGCACTGCTTTCGGTGCGCCGACGTTTTTGTAGGTCCTTTTATTTTCATAAGATAGACTGCGGCTCGGCAATTTTCGTGCAAACGAGTGCAGAGCCGAACTTGTTCGGGCTATGCCGAGCGCAGCCGAAAATGTCAAAGCAAATTTTCGTGCAAACGTTTGCACTATCTTTGCTGGCAATAAATAAAAATGCCCTATTTTATTTACTGGCAATAAATAAAATGCCGTCTTATTCCTGAAATTCTATATTTTCTTGCTCACCGCCTCGCGGCATTGTTCCATGAGCCATTTGGGCGTAGACGTTGCGCCGCAGATGCCCACGCTGGCGGCCGAGCGCAGCCAACTGAAATCGATGGCGGCGGGGCCGTCGATGAGATACGAGCGCGGATTGACCTCGCGGCATGCCTCGTAGAGCACGCGGCCGTTGCTGCTTTTCAGACCGCTGACAAAAAGCACCACGTCGTGGCGGGCGGCAAAGGCGCGTATGTTGGGCAGGCGGTTCGCCACTTGGCGGCAAATGGTGTCGAAATAGCGGAACGTGGCGGGCGCGACGATGTGCGCCGTGATGTAGTCAACGATTTCGCGGAAACCTTCAAGCGGTTTGGTGGTTTGGGAAAAGAGGCAGATGTCGCGGCGAAAGTCCACGAGCGCGTCCAGTTGCGAAAGCTGTTCCACCACGACAGCTTCGCCCTCCGTTTGTCCCACAAGCCCGAGCACCTCGGCATGGCCGCGCTTGCCGTAAATCACGATTTGCGGCCGACGCTCCTCTTCATACACCTTGCGAATGCGGCGTTGCAGTTGCAGCACCACGGGGCAGGTGGCATCAATGAGTGCGATGCCCCGCTCGGCAGCGGCGGCATACGTGGCAGGCGGTTCGCCATGCGCCCGAAGCAGCACGCGCGAACCTTCGGGCAGGCGGGCAAAGCGGTCGTGGTCGATAGTGGCAAGCCCGAGGGCATGGAGGCGCTCGCACTCGCTGCCGTTGTGCACGATGTCGCCGAGGCAATAGAGCGAGCCGCTGCGGCGCAGTTCGTCCTCTGCCTTGCTGATGGCAGTCGTTACGCCGAAGCAAAAGCCGGAGGCTTCATCAATTTCTATGGTGGGAAGGTTGGGCATGATGATATATATATAAATATGTATCCTATTCTTACGGTTCAAAATTCACGGGGACGGTGACGCGTACCGGCGTGGGCAGTCCCTGCTCGTCGCGCCCCGGTTGCCAGCTGGGCATACGCCTGAGTGCCATAAGCACGACGGCGGCAAGGTCGGAGTGTGCGCTCTTTTCGATTTCATAATCTACAGTCTTGCCGTTGGGTAGCACGATGAACGAGGCCACCACCTCGCCGCCAATGTGCGCTTTGAGGCAGCGGCGCGGATAGGGAATATTCTCATCGAGCCATTTCATGAAGGCTTTCGGACCGCCGGGGAACTGCGGCATCTGCGTCACCACCTCCGTGGGCACAAAAGCCTTGCCCACGACCGGGGCAAGCGTGTCTTGCTGCAGCGGGCTGGTGGTTTCCTCTGGCAAAACTATTTGGTCGAGATCTTCTTCGGTCAAAGCAGGGACATCGTAGCCGAAAGATTTCAGTTCCGTAGCCTCTTCCGTAATCTCGGGCACGGCGGCGCTTTCGCCTTTCAGCTGATGCGATGCCACGGGGCGTCGGCCGGTGGAAACGAATTTGAGTTCGTAAGCATCTTTCACCTTCGTCCGCTTCATATTGGCAAGTGCCTCTTCGGCCGCTTTAAGCCCCGCCTCTATGGCATTGCGCTTTATCAGCATATATCCCACCTGAAACGCCACCCATAGCGCAAGCACAAGCACAACAGCCAACAGCGAGCGACGGTAACGCTTACCGGCGCGGCTGCGTATGGCGTATGCACCGTAATCCTTGTTTCTGCCTTCAAAAACAAGATTACACCATTCTTTAGAAAATAAATCGGGGGCGCGCACGTTTATATAAAGATAACTCTAATGCTTTGAGATTTAGTAGACGAGTTTACGAGTAGAAATAATACGAGCTAAACATCGCCGAAGAGCCGAAAACGGGCTTTTCATACGGCAAAATTACTGCCAAAAACTAAATTTATAGTATCTTTGACCACTATTTTCCGTTTAAGCAATGAAAAAAAGCCTAACCGCTGCCTTATGCTTCCTGCTTTTCGCCTACGTTTCGGGACGGGCGCAGGAATATTCTTCCTCATTCAACGCCGTGAGGTTGCCGGTGTCGGTGCACGTGGCCGCGCTCGGCGGCGTGAACAATACGCTCGTGGAGGACACGCCGACGGCAGGCTGGGCTAATCCTGCGCTCTATGCCAACGTGTCGGGCAAGTCGGCCGGACTGGACTTTATGACCTACGCCGGCGGTTCGTCGTGGATGGGCGCGCAGTATGTACACGCCTTCGGCGAACGCCACACGGCTGCCCTCGCCATGCAATACATGAACTACGGAAAGATGGACGAGACAGATGCCGAGGGGCGTGTGCTCGGCGAGTTTGCACCGAAAGACATCGTAGTTAACTGCGGCTACAGCTATCTCTTTTCCGACCGATGGACGGGCGGCGCGGCCTTGAAGATAATTTACTCGAAACTGGCGGACTACTCCTCCGTGGCACTTGCCGTAGACCTCGGTCTTAACTATTTCGACGAGGAGCAAGACCTTTCTGCCTCGCTCTCGGTGCAGAACATCGGCACGCAGGTCAAGGCCTACGACGACGGCATGAAAACGCACCTGCCTTTCACCCTCACGCTCGGCTTTTCAAAAGGTTTTGACCACCTGCCCGTGCGCATCCATGCGGCATTTACCGACGTGACGCGCTGGAAGTCGAATTATTACGCTCTGCCCGATGCCGACTCCAAGAAAGTAAAATTCGGCTCGAAACTGCTCAACCATTTCGTTGTGGGTCTGGACATCTTGCCGACTAACTATCTCTACATTGCCGCCGGCTATAACTTCCGCCGCGCCTACGAACTGAAAGCCTCTGGCTCTTCCAAAATGGCCGGCCTCTCTTTCGGCGCGGGCATAGACCTGAAAGGATTTAAATTCGGACTGTCGTACGCCCGCTATCATTTGGCAGCGTCTTCCATTATGGGTAGCCTTGCCTATTCGTTTTAATAACTACGCATCTCGTTTACTTGTTTTCTCGTTAACTCGTCTACAAAAACATTATGAAAAAGATCATCGTGGCCATTGACGGGCATTCTTCATGCGGCAAAAGCACCATGGCCAAAAAGCTCGCCCGCGAAGCAGGCTATATCTATGTCGATACCGGCGCGATGTACCGCGCCGTGACGCTTTTCGCCATGCAGAATGGTTGCTTTGAGGCAGATGGAAGCCTCGACGCTGCGCGCTTGGAAAGCCTGATGCCGGGCGTGTCCGTTTCCTTCCGCCTCGACGAAGAGACGGGCAAGCCGCTCGCGTGCCTCGGCGGCGAAGTGGTGGAAAAGGAAATCAGGGGTATGGAGGTAAGCAACCGCGTCAGCCCTGTGGCGGCCCTGCCCTTTGTGCGCGAGGCTATGACGTGCCAGCAGCAACTCATGGGAAAGGAAAAAGGCATCGTGATGGATGGCCGCGACATCGGCACAGCCGTTTTCCCGGATGCCGAGCTCAAGATATTTGTCACCGCCTCCGACGAGGTGCGTGCCCGCCGCCGCTACGACGAGCTACGGGCAAAGGGCGAGGAAGTGGCGTTTGAGGAAATTTTGGCAAATGTGCGCGAGCGCGATTACATTGATTCTCACCGCGCCGTGGCACCGCTGCGCCAAGCCCCCGATGCACTCGTGCTCGACAATAGCCACATGAGCATCGAAGAACAAGACGCCTGGCTGTGGCAGGCATTTCAAAAGGCAGTCAATTCTATACAATAATATATATATACACCCATGACGCTCACAGAAAAGATTGAAAAATATTTGTCGAATATCTCTTACCCCACTCAGCCCGAGGGACTTTACGAGCCCATCAGCTACGTGCTCTCCATGGGCGGCAAGCGGTTGCGCCCCACGCTGCTGCTGCTTTCTTACTCGCTCTTCAAGAACGATATCGACACCGCGCTGCCCTTGGCCATAGGACTTGAAACCTACCACAACCACACGCTTCTGCACGACGACCTTATGGACAACGCCGACGTGCGGCGCGGCAAGCCCACGGTGCATAAGAAGTGGGACGCCAACACTGCCGTGCTCTCGGGCGATGCCATGCTGATCATTGCTTTCCGCCATTTCATCGAAGCCCGTTGCGAGGGCAAAGATCAAATACTCAAGCTCTTCGCAAACACGGCACTCGAAATTTGCGAGGGACAGCAATATGATGTCAATTTTGAAAGGCGCACAGACGTGACGGAAAGTGAGTACATGGAGATGATTAGGCTCAAGACCTCCGTACTGCTGGCCTGCGCCGCAAAGGCTGGGGCATTGGCCGCCGGGGCTTCGCCCGAAGATGCCGACACGCTCTATCGCTTCGCCGAGAAGATGGGCTTGGCTTTCCAGGTGCAGGACGACTGGCTCGACGTGTACGGCGACCCGAAAGTGTTCGGCAAGAAAATTGGTGGCGACATACTTTGCGGCAAAAAGACTTACCTGCTCATCAATGCTCTCAACTGCGCCGATGCCGCCGATAAGCAGCGGTTGCTCGCGCTCCTTGCTGACAGCGAAATGCCTGCCGGGGAAAAGATTGCCGCCGTTACGCATATCTACGACGCGCTTGGCATCAGCCAGCTCACGCTCCAAACCATCGACAATCTTTACAAAGAAGCCCTCGCCGCCCTCGATGCCCTTTCTTTGCCGGCAGAGCGGGTCGCACCCTTGCGGCAATATGCCGGTTCCTTGCTCGGACGTAAATCATAATAACCTTTTGGCTCCTATAAGTATTTTGCCATTCCCTTTCATTGACACCCACACGCATATCTATACCGACGACTTCGATGCCGACCGTGCCGAAGTCGTTGGTCGCGCTTTGGAGGCCGGTGCACAGAAACTCTTTCTGCCGAACATTGATGCCGCTTCCGTAGAACCCATGCTACGCCTGTGCCGCCAATACCCCGGTTTGTGCTATCCCATGATTGGTCTCCACCCCACGGAACTGCCGCCCGACCCGCAGCCAGTGCTTGATGAGATGGAGCAAATGCTTGAAAGCCGCGCGGCAGAGTTTATCGCCGTCGGTGAAGTAGGCATCGACCTCTATTGGGATGCTTCGCGGCGCGAGGAGCAAATCGCCGCCTTTGTGCGCCAGGCGGAATGGGCGTTGCGTTTTGGTTTGCCGTTGATGGTACATAGCCGCGCCGCCCATCGGGAACTCGTAGAAGCATTGCGCCCCTATGCCTCGCGGCTCACGGGCGTGTTCCACTGCTTCGGCGGAACGGCCGAAGAGGCCGCCGAACTGCTTGAAACGTTCCCTGGCTTCGCTTTGGGCATAGGCGGCGTGATCACTTTCAAGAAGTCTGCCCTGCCTGCCGCGCTCCGCGCCGCTGTGCCGCTCTCGCGTATCGTGGCAGAGACCGACGCGCCCTATCTCGCTCCCACGCCTCACCGTGGCAAGCGCAATGAACCGGCATATCTGCCGCTTGTGGTCCAAAAGTTGTCGGAAATCTACGAACTTGCGCCCGACGTTGTGGCGGAGCAACTCCTGCAAACCACCCAAAAACTTTTCCCCCTCGCCTTTTCAAGGCAATAGTAGGTATTTGGTTGCTAATCTCTGCTACCACCCATCAATAACGCAATAAAGGGAAACGCTCCGAAGCGTTTCCCTTTATATGTTCAGGCAAAACTTGTTTGCGCAATTTCGCAAGGCGCGGAATTGCCCTTTTTATTTGCAGCCCGCACAGCGGGGCTTGATTTGCTGGAAGAAGTCGTTGCCCTTGTTGTCCACGAGAATAAAGGCGGGGAAGTCTTCCACTTCGATTTTCCAGATGGCTTCCATGCCCAGTTCTGGATATTCCACGCATTCGATGGACTTGATGTTGTTTTGGGCAAGGATAGCAGCCGGTCCGCCAATGGAACCGAGATAGAAACCGCCGTGCTTCTTGCAGGCATCGGTCACGGCCTGCGAGCGGTTGCCCTTGGCGAGCATCACCATAGAACCGCCGTGGCTCTGGAAGAGGTCTACGTAGGGGTCCATGCGGCCTGCCGTGGTGGGGCCCATAGAGCCGCACGCCATGCCAGCGGGCGTCTTGGCAGGGCCTGCATAGTAGATGGGATGATTCTTGATGTAGTCGGGCAGTTCTTCGCCTCGGTCGAGGCGTTCCTTGAGCTTGGCGTGGGCGATGTCGCGGCCCACGATGATGGTGCCGTTGAGCGAGAGGCGCGTGGCCACGGGATATTTTGCCAGCTCGGCGAGCACTTCGGTCATCGGGCGGTTGAGGTCGATTTTCACGGCGTTGCCTTCGCCTGCGGCGCGGAGTTCGGCGGGAATGAGGCTGCCGGGATTGTCGTCCATGCGCTCTATCCAAAGTCCGTCCTTGTTGATCTTGCACTTGATGTTGCGGTCGGCGGAGCAGCTCACGCCGAGACCTACGGGGCAGCTTGCACCGTGGCGCGGCAGGCGGATTACGCGGATATCGTGGGCGAAATATTTGCCGCCGAACTGCGCTCCGAGCCCTATGCGGTGGGCTTCGTCGAGAAGTTGCTTTTCAAGTTCTACGTCGCGGAAGGCGCGTCCCGTTTCGTCGCCCGTGGTGGGCAGGTTGTCGTAGTAGTGCGTGGAGGCGAGCTTCACGGTGAGCAGGTTCTTCTCGGCCGACGTGCCGCCGATAACGAAAGCGATGTGGTAGGGCGGGCAGGCGGCGGTGCCGAGCGTCTTCATCTTGCCCACGAGAAAGGGCACGAGCGTGGCGGGGTTGAGGATTGCCTTGGTTTCCTGGTAGAGATAGGTTTTGTTGGCCGAGCCGCCGCCTTTGGTGACGCAGAGGAAATGGTACTCCATACCTTCGGTTGCCTCGATGTCGATTTGCGCGGGGAGGTTGCACTTAGTGTTCACCTCGTCGTACATGGTGAGCGGCGCGTTCTGCGAGTAGCGCAGGTTTTCGGTGGTGTAGGTGTCGTAAACGCCGCGCGAGATGGCTTCTTCGTCGCAGAAGCCCGTCCACACCTGCTGTCCTTTCTCGCCGTGCACGATAGCCGTGCCCGTGTCCTGGCAGAGGGGCAATTGGCCCTTAGCGGCTACCTCGGCGTTGCGCAGGAAGGTGAGGGCTACGTACTTGTCGTTGTCGGAAGCCTCGGGGTCGGTGAGGATTTTAGCCACCTGCTCGTTGTGGGCGCGGCGCAGGAGGAACGACACGTCGCGGAAGGCCTGGCGTATCATCTTGGAAATGCCCTCGGCCTCGACTTTGAGAATGGGGTGTCCCTCGAACTCGCCGAGGCTCACGTGGTCTTTTGAAAACAGATAGTACTCCGTGTCGTCCTTTCCGGGCTGGAACATCGGAGCATACTTAAACTCGGGTGCTTGTGCCATAATGTGTAGAATATATTTATGGAGGATATAATAATCTTAATGGCAAAAATAGGGATTTTATGCGAAAGTGGGGCGCGGGTCATATAAGAAAACGCGCGTTTTGCTGATAAAATGCACAAAAAAGCGTACTTTTGCAGCATTCAGCATTATTCCCATGTCGAAGCAACATCTTGAACAGGCGCAAGCCGCCATACAAACGCAGCAGCAATCGTCATTACAGGTGGCGGTGGCTAAGCTCGTGGAACTGCCCGTTACGGAACTGGCGGAGCGCGTGCGTGCCGAGATGCTCGACAATGCAGCACTGGAAGAAAACGACGGTGACGATGCTTACCGCGAACAGGAAGATGACGCCGGCAATGCTTCTGACAGCGGCGATGATTACAACGACGACTCTGCCCCCGCAGCTGATGCCACGAGCGACCTGCTGGCCGACTATCTCACGGCGGACGACGTGCCCGACTACTTGCAGGCGCGGGCCGATGCCGACGGCGAGCGGCGAGGCTTGGAGGCGGCGGGCGGCCTCTCGTTTTTCGAGGCGCTGAGGCAGCAGGCTGGCGAGCATCATCTGTCGGAGCGGCAGGGAGAGTTGGTGGAATATCTCATCGGTTCGCTTGACGACGACGGATTTCTGCGTAAACCGCTCGACACGATTGCCGACGAACTGAGTTTCACGCACGGCATCGACGTGACGGCGCAGGAACTCGAAGAGGCGCTCCGCGTGTTGCAGCAATTTGAGCCGCGAGGCATCGGCGCGCGCGACCTGAAAGAATGCCTGCACCTGCAACTCACCGACCCCGAAAGGCAAACGCCCACAACGAAGTTGGCACTGGCTGTGGTGGACAGGTATTTCAAGGATTTTGTCGACCACCATTGGGACTTGGTGAAGCAGCGGCTGAATATGGACGACGACACTTTCGAGCGCGTGCGCCATACGTTGAAACATCTCAACCCGCGCCCGGCAGCCGCCTACGAGGTAGGGGTGGGGGAGACGGCGCCCACCGTAGTGCCCGACTTCTACGTGACGCTCGACAGCGACGGTACGCCGCGCGTGACGCTCAACGGCGGCGATGTGCCCGAACTGCACGTGAGCCGCGCGTTCCGGGAAAGCATTGAGCAATATGCCGAAGCCAAGGGCACGCTCTCGCGCAGCCAGAAGGACGCGTATGTGTATGCGCGGAAGAAGGTGGAGGCCGCCAAGAGTTTCCTGAACCTGCTGGAACGCCGCCGCGTGACGCTGCTCACCGTGATGCAGGCCATAGCGGAGATGCAGCAGGACTTTTTCAAGGCAGACGACGACGAGACGCTCCTGCGCCCCATGACGCTGCGCGAGGTGGCGGAGCGGGCGGGCGTGGACATTTCGACAGCCTCGCGCGTAACGAATAGCAAATACGTGCAGACGGTCTACGGCACTTATCCCCTCAAATTCTTCTTCTCCCAACTTTTCACCGGCGGCGACGGCGAGGAACTCTCCGCGCGGAAAATCAAGGCGCGGCTGTGCGAACTGATTGCGGCGGAGGACAAGAAGCACCCGCTCGCCGACGAAGCCCTCGCCGCCCTGCTGAAACAGGAAGGCTTCCCCGTGGCACGGCGCACTGTGGCGAAATATCGCGACGCGGCGGGGCTGCCGCCAGCAAGACTGCGCAAGGAATGAAGGCCTTTTAGTAAACGAGTAAACAAGTAAACGAGTAGACGAGACAAGTTTCTCATGTAAAATATAAATTAGCAAGACATCTCTGTCTTGTTTACTCGTTTACTCGTCTACTTGTTTACTAAAAAACTTGTCTACTAATATATATATAATATTGTGTCCCAGAATATCCCGTCAGAGCCCCGCGCCACGCGCAAGGGCTACGTGATTGTGCTTACGGCGCAGGTGGTTTCGCTCATCTTCTCGCCTTTTTATTTACCCGTAATGGCGTTCGTGCCGTTGCTGGCGTTCAGTTATCTGAACATGCTGCCCATTGCCACGAAACTCGTGCTGCTGGCAATGGTGTACGTGTTTACCATTCTCATTCCGCGCTTCGCGATTTACCTCTACCGCAAGTTCAACGGCTGGACACGCCACCAACTCGGCAAGCGCGAGCGGCGCTTCGTGCCCTACCTGCTCTCCATAGCGAGCTACGCCGCTCTGCTCTACACGATGAACGCCATTCACATGCCGCGCTTCTCGCAGAGCATCGTCGTGGGCGCACTGGCCATACAGGTGGTGTGCGGACTGCTCAACAGCCGCCTGAAAATCAGCACCCACGCGGCAGCGTCGGGCGGCGTGGTGGGTGCCTTGATGGGCTTCTCCATAATCATTCCCTTCGACCCCACCGCATGGCTCTGCCTCACCATTCTGCTCTGCGGCATGGTGTGCACCGCGCGGCTCATCTTGCGCCAGCACACGCTCGGCGAGGTGGGACTGGGCGCTGCCGTGGGCTTCGCTTGCGGACTGGCAAGCGTAGTAGCGTTTTAAGAAAAAGATTTTTTTGAGAAAATTATTTGCCTCCGTTGCCGCTTCTTTTCAGATAGCAAAAGACGGGATAATGGTCGGAGGTAACGATTGCGCGATCCACTGTACACGCAAAAGGTTTCCACTCTTGGGAACAAAAAATATGGTCAATGCGCACATACATGGCATTGCGGTTAAACGTGCGCCCAATGCCGTTGGCCGTGGCGCGATAAACGTCCGTCAGGCGGTTGCAAAAGAGATGATGCGCGTAAGAAACTGGGGTGTCGTTGAAGTCACCGCAAACAATGAACGACTTGCGTTCGCCGCCCAATCGTTCCATAAAGTCGATTACCGTATCTGCCTGCCGGGCGCGCTGTACCGCCGCATCGGTCAGTTTGGAAAGGATTTGTAAAGAACGTCCGCTAAGCGCGTTTTCAAGGCTGTCGGCATCTTTTACCAAGTGGTGGTAATGGCTGCGCTCTTCAGAAGACAAATGGTTGCTTGCAAGGTGCGTGTTGAGCACAACGAGGCTGTCGCCCGAGTCCATAAGCAACCAAAACGCCCCGCAGCCGTTGCCTTTGTCCACAAACACGGGCTGCTTACGCACAATCTTGAAGCGGGAAAAGCAGCAAAGTATATTTTCGCCTACGCTGATAGTATCGGCAAAATAACCTTTGGAGGGCATAAACCTTCCAAAGGTTTCTTCATATATGCCCGCTGCCACTTCTTGGCAGCAAACGATATCGGCGCGGCTGTCGGCAATATAAGCGGGAATGGCGTATCGCCCATCACTCTCTTTTTCCCGAACGGCATACCCCATTACGTTGTAAGTAAGCACCTTGATGCAGCCTTTGGGCGGCGGCGAGGTGAGATTTACGGGACAATAGTCGCGCACGCTGCCGATGCAGGCCATGATGCCGACAAAGGCTATCCACGCCTGGCGCGGCGCGAGCAGCAGACTGAGCACGAAGCAAAGAAGCGTGAAGCCGAGCAGCAGGGGAAAGGCAAGCTCTAAGAGCTGCACCCACTTGAAGAGGGCGGGGTGCAGATAGATGCCTGCCGCTGAGGCCCAAAGCAGCAGCACCGCGCACCACGAGAGAAACGACATGGTGCCGGCGAAGAAGGAAGGCTTTTTGTCGGCTTGCTTAGCCATTAAGGTTGGAGTTGTTTTTAGTAGACGAGTTTACTAATTATTGAAAATTTACTTTCTGCTCAATCTGAAAAGTTCGCGCTTTTCGTCCTCCGTGAGGTTTTCGTAGCCCGACTTCTTTATTTTTTCAAGGATTTCGTCCATACGCGCTTCGCGCCGCTGCTCTTCGGCGTGGCGGTTCATGTTGTACTCATAGTCGCTCTGCCGCGTGGCGGTGTGCCGCGCATTACCGGGACGCGCGGGGCGGCTATTTTGGAAAATATTTCCCCACCAATTCTTGACGCGCTGCCCGAGCGAAGGCTTTTGCGGCACCGTGCCCCACCCGTTCTGCCAAGCTGCCTGCCGCCGCTCATTAGCCCGCCGCCAGTAGCGCAGGAGGAGGAAGCCGAAGAGCATGCCGCCGAGGTGGGCAAAATGTGCGATGTTGTCGTTGGAGGCGTAGGCTGAATACAGCTCAATGGCAGCATAGCCCGCCACAAAATATTTCGCCTTGATGGGAATGGGCGGGATGAGCAGCACGATGCGCTCGTTGGGGTAGAGCATACCGAAGGCAAGCAGCACGCCGTAGCACGCGCCCGATGCGCCGATGGTGGTCCAGCGGTTCAGGAAGAGGTCCATGGGTATCGGTGCGCCGATGCCGCCGTCCACAAACTCGTAGCCGCTCATGCCCTCCATATAAAACTCTCCCAACTGCCACAGCTCCTGGCACAGACCGGCACCGATGCCGCAAATGAGGTAGTACGTGAGAAAACGCCGGCTGCCGAGCGAGCGCTCTATGATGCCGCCGAACATCCACAGGGAGAACATATTGAAGAACAGATGGCCGAAACTGCCATGCAGGAACATATACGTCAGGAGCTGGAACAGGTAGAAGTCGCTCGCCTTGGCAAAGTGCAGGCCGAAGAGCGCCACGAGGTCAATGCCGCTGCGCTCAAAGAGGAGCTGCAGCAGGTAGCAGATGACGTTGATGAGCAGCAGGCTGCGCGTGAAGGGTGGTATTTGCTTGAACATTATTATATATTTATAGTAGACGAGTATGCAAGTAAACGAGACATAAAAGTTTTGCTAATTATATTTCACTTGAGTAACATGTCTTGTTTCTTTGAGATTTTCGGCTGCGCTCGGCAATTAAAGTAAACTTATTGCACTCGCTTGCACGAAAATTTCCTTGTCTACTCGTTTACTTGTTTACTTATATTTCTATCGTTCTCAATGAGCGCGAGGAGTTTGTCCACGGCTTCCGCCTCGGGGATATTCATCTCCACGCACTCCTTGCCGCGATAGAGACTGATGCGTCCGCGCGCCGCGCCGACATAGCCGTAATCGGCATCGGCCATCTCGCCCGGACCATTGACGATGCAGCCCATAACGGCGATTTTCAGTCCCGTGAGGTGCGCCGTGGCGTCTTTCACGCGGCGCAGCGTGCCTTGCAGGTCGTAGAGCGTGCGCCCGCAGCCCGGGCAACTGATGTATTCCGTCTTTGTGGTGCGGGCGCGCACGGCTTGCAGGATGCCGAAAGCCGTGTCGTCGCAGACTGCCTCGCTCAGCGGTTCGCTGCCCTGCGGTGTCTGCGCAAAGAGGAAGAGGCCGTCGCACAGCCCGTCGAAGAGCAGCGCGCCTGTATCGGCGGCGGCTTGCAGGCGGAAGGCATCGGCATCGGCCGCGCCCAAGGCGTAATGCTCGAAGAATACTACGGGATTGGCCACGCCCTCGCGCCACAGTTCATGCACCAAAGCCCGCTGCTCGCCGAGACGGTTGGCGTGGGCCGACTGGGCAATCACCACCATTTCGGGATGCTGGCGCAGGCAGGCAAGCACTTCTTCCGTGAGTTGCAGATAACTCAAAAAAACAAACTTCACGGCAGCGGGGCACGCTCCCACGAGCATCAGAAGATTTGCGGGAAAGGCGGGATAGGTGTTTGCCTCGCCGTGCCATGCAGCCGCGTCCACGATGTAGCCCGCGCCCGGCACGCGCTTCTCGAGCGGCGGGAGGGCCGTGCCGCAATAGATATAATCGGGAGCCGTGTGCCCCACGGCGCGTTCGCCGCGTGTCTGCACCCCGATGACCACCGGCGCGTTCGTGCCTCCGATGTTACCCACGGCACGGGTAGGGCGGCGGGAGGGGCGGAGATAGTCGAAGTCGGGGGCTGCTTTGCCCGGAATGAAGGGATGGCCGCCGCGCTGCGTCACGTATTTTGCCAGATGATACGCCACAGGTATTTCGCACTCGGGGTTTTCCGAAAGGCTCACGCGCAGCGTGTCGCCGATGCCGTCGGAGAGCAATGCGCCGATGCCTGCCGCGCTCTTGATGCGCCCGTCCTCGCCCTCGCCGGCTTCCGTAACGCCGAGGTGAAGCGGGAAGTCCATGCCCTCGTCCGCCATAGCCTTGCACAGCAGGCGCACGGAGCGCACCATGACCACGGTGTTGGAGGCTTTGATCGAAACCACGGCGTCCTTAAACCCCTCTCGCACGCAAACGCGCAGAAATTCCATGCAACTCTCCACGATGCCCTCGGGCGTGTCGCCGTAGCGGCTCATGATGCGGTCGGACAGCGAGCCGTGGTTCACGCCGATGCGCAGCGCCGTGCCGTGGGCGCGGCAGATGCCGAGCAGTTTCACGAACCGCTCTTCGAGTCGCCGCAGTTCTTCTGCGTAAGCCTCGTCGGTGTATTCGATATGCTTGAATTTCCGGGCAGGATCTACGTAGTTGCCGGGATTGATGCGCACTTTCTCCACAATCTCCGCCGCCACGTCTGCCACGTTGGGGTTGAAATGTATGTCCGCCACGAGCGGCGTGTCGAAGCCTTCGCGGCGCAGTGCTTCCTTAATCTCGCGCAGCGCCTCCGCCTCGCGCGTGCCCTGTGCCGTGAGGCGCACGTAGTCTGCGCCCGCCTCGATGATGGTGCGGCACTGCGCGGCAGAAGCCGCCGCGTCGGCGGTCGGCGTGGTGGTCATGCTCTGAATGCGCAGCGGGTGGTCGCCGCCGAGCGGGCAGTTACCGATGCGCACCTCGTGCGACTTTCGCGGCGCGTAGTTAAACAGATTGGGCAGCCCGTCCTTCCAGTCGTAAAGTTCGGGAGGGAGCGCGGCGTTGATAGGGTCTGATGCCATCGTTTTTATGTTTTTGAAAAACTTGTTTACTCGTTTCACTTCGTGATTTTCGGCTACGCTCGGCATAACTCGAACAAGTTCGGCTCTGCACTCGCTTGCACGAAAATTTCCTCGTCTCCTTGTTTACTAAAAATCAATCAATTCGTCTTGAACTTATAGCTCACGCCGGCCAGTTCGGCATTGGCGCGCACGATTTTGTCTTTCAGCCCTTCCTTATAGGCTGCCAGTTTTTCGGCCAGCGAGGCGTCGGCCACGGCCAGCATCTGCGCGGCGAGAATGGCGGCATTAAGTGCGCCGTTCACGCCCACCGTTGCCACGGGAATGCCGGGAGGCATCTGCACTATAGAGAGCAGCGCGTCGAGTCCGTCGAGCATGCCCTTGACAGGCACGCCGATTACGGGCACCGTGCTCGAAGCGGCAATTACGCCCGGCAGCGCGGCTGCCATACCTGCGCCGGCAATGATGACGCGAATGCCGCGCGGTGCGGCGTTCCGTGCAAAGTCTTCCACCTCGGCGGGCGTGCGGTGTGCCGAGAGGGCATGGAGTTCGAAGGGGATTTCAAGTTCGTCGAAAAAGCGTGCCGCCTTTTCCATTACGGGCAGGTCTGACGTAGAGCCCATGATAATGCTGACCAATGGTTTCATCGTATATATTATTAATGTGTGTCTGAAAACGATTTTCTGCCTACAAAATTACTAAAAGTATTTCATTTCATATAAGAGCGTGCGCATTATCGCGCGTTGCCGCGTTCCAACCAGAGGCGCACTTGCACTTTTATGCCAAAGGCACACGGTCCTGCTTTAAGCAGATGCCCGTGCCGCTCCGTCCTTGACAGCCTGTGGCACAACTGGGCGCGTTTTGGCGAGCCCGAACAAAAATCATATCTTTGCACCAGCAGAAAGAGGAAGAGCCCAGGCTTTTCCTCTTTTCGCGTTTTTAGGGGCAAACTATCCTATATGAGCGGAAAAATTATCTTATATGACCGTAAAAATTATAAGCAAGCTCGTAAAAATTTGCTCCTTTATAATTTTTCCGAAGTGCTTTTTCGTGAAAATTTCCTTGTTTTTCGTGGAAATCTTCTCGAAGCAAATTTTCCTTTCCTTAATTATCTATAAATCTTCGCGCCGCGCCGTCTTAACGATTGCAAACGCCCGATTTACGCTCTGCGCAGAGAGTCAGACGGCATTAACAAGTTTTGTATTTCTCGTATCCTTGAAATTTTGGAAAAAAGCGGCAACGCGGCAAATTTATGCCACCTATTTATAATATTCTCGCCCGCCGCGCGTTATAAAGGAAAGAATATATTACCCTCAAAACACCATAATTATGATGCAAACCATTCAGAATGAAGAACTGCGCGTCGTGGTCAGCCCCGTGGGCGCACAGATGCAAAACCTCACAGACGTGAAGACAGGCCGCGAATATCTGTGGCAAGGCGATGAACGCTATTGGAAAGAGCGCAACCCCATTCTCTTCCCCATCGTGGGCGGCATGTGGAACGGCGTGACGCGCGTGGACGGCAAGGAAGTGCGCATCCCCAAGCATGGCATCATGCGCCAAAAGATGTGGACGGTGAAGGAACAGAGCGACACTGCCGTGACCTACGAATACAACGGCACTGTGGGCGATTTCGAAATATTCCCCTTTGCCTTCCACCTGGAAGTGACTTACCGACTCGAAGGCCGCAAACTCGTGGCCGAATTTAAGGTGAAGAATACGGGCGGGGCAGACCTGTGGTTCCAAATGGGCGGACACCCGGGTATCAATCTGCCCGACTGGAAAGAGGAGAACGCCGTGGATGGCTACCTGCGTCTCGAGGGCACGCCGAAGAGTCTGCTCCGCGCCGGCGACCAAGGTTGTCTCGAACCCGAGCGCGTTCCCGTACCCCTCACCGAAGACGGCCTCGTGCCCCTCACAGTGGAAACCTTCGCCAACGAAGCACTCATCTTCGACGACCACCAAATCAGCGCAGCCACCGTGCTCGACCTGAATCGCCAGCCCGTGGCACGCGTAGAGAGCACCGCACCCGTTTGGCTCTTCTGGTCGCCCACCGGCGTGCATTCGCCCTTCGTTTGCGCCGAACCGTGGTATGGTCTCTGCGACCACCAGCATTTCGAAGGCGACATATCCGAACGTCCCTTCATCAACTGCGCCCGCGCCGGCGAAACTTGGAATGGCGGTTACAGCGTAGAGGTGTTTTAGAATGCCTTGCCCTGCGAAAACAAACTGCATAAAATGCCAAAAACGCCCAAAAAGGGAAGTTTTCGTAGACTATCATACGAAAAAAACGGGGTTTTCTTGTCATATTGTTTTTTTTGAGTACCTTTGCGCTCAATAATAATACATGTAAAAGCATCTCTCAAATCATGGAAAATATTGACGCATTGGATTTGAAAATCCTCGGCATCATTTCGGTCAACGCCCGCATTCCGTTTAAGGACGTGGCAGCCGTGTGCGGCGTGTCCCGCGCAGCCATCCACCAGCGCGTGCAGCGCCTCATCGAGGCCGGCGTGATTACCGGCTCGGGCTATACGGTTTGCCCCAAGAGCATCGGCTACAGCACCTGCACCTACGTGGGCATCAAGCTCGAAAGAGGGTCGATGTACAAGCGCGTGGCGGCAGAGTTGGATAAAATTCCCGAAATCGTGGAGTGCCACTTCACAACCGGCCCTTACACGATGCTCGTAAAGCTCTATTCGCGCGACAACGAGCACCTCATGGACCTGCTCAATAACCGCATTCAGGAAATATCGGGCGTAATTTCCACCGAGACGCTCATCTCGCTCGAGCAAAGCATCAGCAGGAGCGTGCCCGTGATGCAAAATGAAAAATAATTTATCTGTGTAACAACCAAGTCGGACGAGTGGAGGCAGCGATGCCTCTGCTCGTTTGCTCATTTTGTTGAATGTTTTCGGTAAGCCAAATGAGCAGAGTTCAAGCTCGCTTGAATACTCTGCCATGGCGAGAAAACATCTATAGAATATGAATATTTTCGGTAAGCCAAATAAGCAGAGTTCAAGCTCGCTTGAATACTCTGCCATGGCGAGAAAACATCTATAGAATATGAACTTTGAAGGCCCGCTCATCGGGTTAGCAACATTCCTGATTATCGGAGTGTTCCACCCCATAGTCATTAAAACAGAATATTACTTCGGCACGCGCCCGTGGTGGATTTTCCTGCTCCTCGGACTGGGCTGCATCGTCGGCGCGCTGTTTGTGGAAAGCACTTTGGCGAGCGCCCTGCTCGGCGTTACCGGCTTCTCGTCGCTCTGGACGATTCTCGAACTCTTCGAGCAGAAGGAACGCGTGAAGAAAGGGTGGTTCCCGAAACGGGGAGAGAAGAAGAAGTAAATAGTATTTTCAAGAAAAATGACCGCACCATTCGACGGCGCAGACTATCGCTGCGCCACAGACCATTTCCCAAATTTTGAAGCACGCCCGCTCATAGGCATCGCAGGCAACTTCGGCGACAAGGGTTGCGAGCTTGCCGAGGGCTACTACGAGAGCATCGTGGCGGCAGGCGGCGTGCCCGTGGTGCTGCCGCCTACCATGACACAGCCCGAGCAGGTCATCAGCCTGCTCGAACGCCTCGACGGCATCTTGCTCTCGGGCGGCGCCGACCTCAATCCGCTCTACGTGGGCGAAGAGCCCGTGCCCGGCTTGGGTGGCATCAACGCCCGCCGCGACCGCTTCGAAATGTTTCTCATACGCCTTGCCCGCGACCGGCAGATACCCATGCTCGGCATTTGCCGGGGCATTCAGATGCTCGCCGCCGCGCTCGGCGGAAAGATAATCCAAGACTTGTCGTCGGCAAACATCGCGCCGCTCATCAAGCATTCGCAGCAGGCGGAGCGCGGTGTGCCCACACACACCGTGCAGGCTAAGGAGGGCTCACTGGTGCGCCGACTCTTGGGCGACGAGTTTGCCGTCAACTCCTTCCACCATCAGGCGGTAGCCGACGCCGGTCCCAGCCTCACGGCAACGGCATGGGCGAAGGACGGCGTGATTGAGGCCGTGGAAAACGAAACAGGCAGCATCGTGGGCGTGCAGTGGCACCCGGAATGCTTCCTCGCCGCCCGCGACGAAAGCATGATGCCCCTCTTCCGCCACCTCACGGCGCAGGCGGAGGCGTTCCGCAAGGCAAAAGCCTTCCACCAAAGCAACCTGACGCTCGACTCGCACTGCGACACGCCGATGTTCTTCGACAAAGGCGTGCACCTCGACCGCCGCGACCCGCAACTGCTGGTGGATTTCCATAAGATGGCAGAAGGTCGCCTCGACGCCAGCATCATGGTGGCGTATATCCCGCAAGGGCCGCTCACGGACGAGGGACGCGCCGATGCCACACGCATGGCGGCGCGGCTGCTCGGCGAACTAGAAGAGCGCGTGGGGCGCACAGGGGGCGTGGCTTTGGCACGCACGCCCGACGAACTGGCGGCCAACAAGCTGCGCGGCATCAAGTCAATTATGCGCGGTATAGAAAACGGCTACGCCATTGGGCGCGACCTCAGCCTCATAGAGCATTTCCGCAAAATGGGCATTGTCTACATGACGCTCTGCCACAACGGCGACAACGACCTCTGCGACTCCGCACGCCGCTCGCAGCAGACGCACGGCGGACTGAGCGACTTCGGGCGCGAAGCGGTGCGCGAGATGAACCGCACGGGCATGATGGTCGACCTCTCGCACGCTGCAGAGACCTCATTCTACGATGCGCTGCGCGAGAGCCGCGTGCCCATCGTCTGCTCCCACTCCTCGTGCCGTGCCCTGTGCAATCACCCGCGCAACCTCACGGACGACCAGTTGCGTGCCCTGGCAGAAAAGGGCGGCGTGGCGCAAATCACGTTCTACAACGGCTTTCTCGTTGAGGGCGATGCCGTAGCCAGTATCCACGACGCGGTGCACCATATTCTCCATGCCGTGAGCGTGGCGGGTATCGACTACGTGGGCATCGGCACCGACTTCGACGGCGACGGCGGCGTGCGCGGCCTGGACTCGGCATCGAGTCTGATAAAACTCACCGAGGCGCTCCAAGCAGAAGGCATCGACCACGAAGATCTCGAAAAGATATGGGGCGGAAACTTTCTCCGCGTGATGCGACAGGCACAAGCGGCTGCAAAAGAATGAAGTCCCTATAAATTATAAAAATCTATAGTCTCTATAAAAACTACACCCCACTATCAATCTCATGTCACTGAATAGCTTTCTCTCTGCTTGCGCCCTCATGGCGGCAAGCCTCTTCATAAGCAGCTGCAAAAACGTGGGCAATTCGCAAGCCACGGCGACCGACCCCATAGACTCGGCACGCATCACCGGCGTGCGCTTCATCGCCGACTCGGCATTTGCCACCATCAAGGCGCAATGCAACTTCGGGCCGCGCGTGCCCAACTCCGAAGCCCACCGCCGCTGCGGCGACTATATAGCGGCAAGGTTTAAGGCGCTTGGACTGGAAGTCACGGAACAAAAAGCCAGCCTCACGGCGTGGGACGGCAACGTGCTCCAGACGCGCAACATCATCGCCGCCTATCGCCCCGAACTGACCGACCGCATCATCATCTGCACGCACTGGGAAAGCCGTCCGTGGGCCGATGCCGACCCCGACAGCACGCGTCACCGCGAACCTGTGATGGCTGCCAACGACGGCGCGAGCGGCGTGGGCGTGATGCTCGAAGTGGCACGCCTTTTGGATCAACTCAATCCGAGCGTGGGCATCGACTTCATCTGTTTCGACTCCGAAGACTACGGTGCGCCTTATTGGGAAGAAGGGCCCGACGACGGCACAGACTGGTGCATGGGTTCGCGTTACTGGGCCAACCACCCGCACCGAGAAGGCTATGCCGCGCGCTACGGCATCCTGCTCGACATGGTGGGCGGCATGGATGCCCGTTTCTGCTACGAAGGCGTTTCGCTGCGCTATGCCCGCGACATCGTGCTGCGCACCTGGGAAGCCGCCGCACTGGCAGGCGCAGGCAAATATTTCTTGCAGCAGGAAGGAGGCTGGGCGCAGGACGACCATGTGCCGATGAACGAAATCGCCGGTATCCCCACCATCGACATCATCCCCTTTGTAGACGGTGCGCACAGTTTCGGCGCTACGTGGCACACCGTGCACGACACGCCCGAAAACATTTCCACCGAAACGCTCCAAGCAGTGGGGCAAACCTTAGTGCAACTTATTTCTGAAGAAAATAACATAAATGAATAATATGACGATTAACGAAATACAAGACGAGATTATCGAGGAGTTCGCAGAGTTTGACGACTGGATGGATAAGTACCAGCTGCTCATCACCATGGGCGAGGAGCAAGAACCGCTGCCCGCCGAACTCAAAACAGAGCAGAACCTTATCGACGGCTGCCAGAGCCGAGTGTGGCTCGTGTGCGACGAGCGCGAAGGAAAGTTGCAATTCCGCGCCGAGAGCGACGCGCTGATTGTGAAAGGCATCGTGTCGCTGCTTATCCGCGTAGTCACGGATCACACGCCGCAGGAAATCCTCGATGCCGACCTTTACTTTATCCCCCAAATCGGTTTGACAGAACACCTCAGCCCCACGCGCAGCAACGGCCTGCTGGCTATGGTGAAGCAAATCAGGATGTACGCCCTCGCATTTTCCCAACTAAATAAATCGTAAGGGAAAATGAAATTTATCCATACCGCCGACTGGCATCTCGGCAACAAGTTCCACGGGCATGAGCGCACTGATGAGCATCGGCATTTCCTGGACTGGCTGCTCGGCGTGCTTTGCCAGCACCAGCCTGACGCTTTGTTGATTGCCGGCGACATTTTCGACACCGCCAATCCCCCGGCTGCGGCCGAGCAGATGCTTTACGACTTTTTCGCTGAAGCCACGCGCCGCCTGCCCGGCCTGCAAATAGTGGCCATTGCCGGCAACCACGATTCCGCGCCGCGCCTCGAAGCTCCCGCCGCCCTGCTCAAGCCACACAATATATATATAAGGGGCACGGTGCCGCGCACAGAGCACGACCAGCCCGACTATGATCATTTTCTTCTGCCCCTTTCCACGCGCCACAGTTCCGAAGCCGTGTGCGTGTGCTATGCGCTGCCCTTCTTGCGCTCGTGCGACTATCCCGCCGGTATGTCGGCAGCCGAGGGACTTTCCCTTTATTGCTCCAACATCCGAAAGCACCACCGCAAAAGCGATTTTGCCGGCCTGCCCGCTATCTGCCTGGCCCATTTCTACGCTGCGGGGGCAGAGATTTGCGCCGAGGAGCATTCCGAACGCCTCGTAGTGGGCGGTCAGGACTGCGTGCCGGCTGAAGTTTTAGGCAAAGGCATCGCCTACGCCGCTTTGGGGCATATCCACAAGGCGCAGTCCGTGGGCGAAGGCGCGGCCTACTATCCCGGCAGCCCCATTCCCCTTTCTTTTTCTGAAAAGAATTACCGCCGTGGCGTGAACCTCGTGGAGATTTCCGCCGAAGGCGAAACGACCGTCACGCGCCTCGACTACACGCCCTTGCGCCAGGTGGTAACGATTCCTGCCAAGGGGCGTGCCGCTACGGTGTCGGAGGTGCTCGATGCCATCGCCGCCCTGCCCGATCGGCAAAACGGCGACGACGCTGCGGCATGGCCTTATCTGGAAATAAAGGTTGAGGAACGGCAGCCCGAACCGACCATCATGCACACCATCACCGAGGCGTTGCAAAGCAAGGCGGCGCACTTTTGCCGCATGCTGCGCCTGCAGCCCGAAAGCAACGCTGCCGCCGAAACCGAAAGCGAGGCCGCCCTCAGGGAAACGCTCGCCGACATCACGCCCGAGGAGATGCTGCGCCGCACCTTTGCCAATCTTTACAAGAGCGACCTCCCCGATGCCCTGCTCAACCGATTTCGCAAGGCGGAGGCTGAGGCTGAAAAAAACAACTAAAAGGTCCACGGAGATTTTTTGCCCACGGATATTATTTGCCCACGAATCTCACGAATTTACACGAATAACAAAGCATTTCGAAAATGGCGACCTGTTCGGTCGCACTAATCACACGAATTTTCGCGCAAGTGAGCGCAGAACCGAACTTGTTCGAGTTATGCCGAGCGCAGCCGAAAATCTCTAATACAATGATTGGATTAGTGAAAATTCGTGCGACCGAACAGGTCGCCATTTATTTTATTGGATATGATTCGTGTAAATTCGTGTGATTCGTGGGCAAAAAATAATTCGTTGACAAAACAATTTCGTTGATAAATTCAACCAACAGATGAATATTGAGAAAATCATCATAGAAAACCTCGCCTCTATTTCCGGCGAGCAAACCATAGATTTCACTGCCGAGCCGCTGCGCTCCGCCGGCCTTTTTGCCATTACGGGCGACACGGGAGCGGGCAAAAGCACCATACTCGATGCCATCTGCCTCGCGCTCTACAACCGCGCCCCGCGTTTCGACGATGCCGAACGGATAAGGAAGGACGAACTCGAAACGAGCGACGACAAAGGGCAATCTATTCAGGCGGGCGATGTGCGCGGCATGCTGCGGCGCGGACAGAAGCACGGCAGTGCCACCCTCATTTTCGCCACGCCCGACGGCGCGCGCTACGAGGCTCGCTGGTCGGTGCGCCTGAAACGCACGGGCACCTACGACCGCGTGGAGCGTTCCCTGCGCCGCCTCTCGCCCAAAAAGCAAACGTTCGGCGAGCGCGAGATCGACGATGCCGTGCGCGATGCTGTGGGCTTGGACTACGCGCAGTTCACGCGCACCGTGCTGCTGGCGCAAAACAGTTTTGCCAATTTTCTCAAAGCCCGCCGCGACGACAAGTCGGCCTTGCTCGAAAAACTCACGGGCACCGATATCTACGGCCGCATTTCTAAAAAGGTTTACGAACTCAACGCCGAGGCGCAGGCCGACGTAGAGGCTCTGAAAAATAAGATGGAGGGTATGCTCCACGACCGCCTCGAACCCGAAGAACTTGCCGAACTCGAAGAACGCCAAAGACTTTTGAATACCTTAATCGGGCAAACGGGCACAGCGTTGGAAAAGACTGCGCAGCAGCTGCAATGGTATGCCGACACGGCACTTGCCGAGCAGGAGGTGGCGCAGAAGGAGCAGGAGCGCGACCGCGCCCACAAGGAACTGGCGGCACTGCGCGGCGACGAACTGGAACTCTCGCGCTACGACGAACTCTCGCCCATTCAGCCCCTTTTTCAGGAAATCAGAATGAGGCAGGACGACCTCGCCGCCATGCAGCAGCGCGAGGCGGAAAGCACCCGCAACCTCGCAGCCGCCAAGGAGTCGGCCGATGCCGCCGCTCGCAGTCTCGACACCGCCCGCGAGGTGACCGACGAGGCAGAGCAGTTCCTGCGTATCCGCCAGCCCCTCATCAGCAGGGGTAATGCCCTTGCCGGCGAAATCAAGATGGCGGAGGCGCAGCTCGACGACCTGAAGCGGCAGTTGGAAGCCAATCAAACCGATGCCGATGAAAAGCGGCAGCAGCGCGAGGCAAAGGAAGAAAGCCTTAAAGCCACGGAACAGGAGAAGAACCTACGGCAAAGCCACATTCAGGAACTTGCCGTGCATCGCATGATGTTCGATAAGTTCGACTTGGTGAAGGACAAACTCACCATGCTCCAGGCCGAAACGGCCCGCAACAGCGAGGAGCACGCCAAGCACGCTGCCCTCACCAACCGCCAGCAAATGCTCAAAAGCCATCTTGCCACGGCCGAGAACGGCTTGCAGGAAAGCCAGGCTAAGATGAACGCGCTGAAAAGCGAACTCCTCATTCACCGCCAAAGCAACCACGGCCACGACAGCACGGAACTGCAACAGCGGGCCATAGAACTGAAAAACAAGCTCGGCGGACTGCAACGCGCCGAGAAACTGTGGCGGCACATTGCCGACGGATATGCGGAAATCGAAGAGAAGAATGCGCTGATGCGCCGCATTGCAGCCGCCATACGCAATCAAAAAACGGAACTTGACAACGCCGCCCGCGAACTGGCGGCCGAAGAGAGCGCCTACGACCGCATTCGCACCACCTACACCCTTAGCCAGACCGAAAACATCGTGCAGCTCCGCAAGCAACTCAAAGAGGGCACGGCCTGTCCCGTGTGCGGCGCGACGCACCACCCCTATCACACCGAGACGGAGCGCGAACTGGGCGAACTCCTTTCCAATCTCGAGGAGGAATACAACCGGCTCACCGCCGCCCTTGCCGCCAAGCGCAGTCAGGTGGCAGAACTGCGCGAGCAGCTGCTATCGGAAGAGGTGCGCCTGCAAGCAGAGCAAGGATTTTTTAAGGAAAGACAGAAGCGCCTCGATGCCGATTTGGAAGAATGGCACACCTATGCCGGCATTGACCAAACTTTTGCCGATGCCTCGCAAAGCGTGAACCACGAGGCACGCCTCACTACAATCCGCCTTCTCGCCGAAGGCGCGGGGCAAGAGTTGAAAGAAGCCGAGAAAGATTTGGAGACCTACAATTTCCACCAAAGCCACATCAACAGCCTCAACGAGCAAATCTCTGCGCTCGAGGCGCAAATGGCCGAAAGCCGCCAGCAAATCGACAGCCGCCGCACGGAACTGAAAATCGCCGCCGCCGCCGCCGAGGACCTTCAGGCGGCTATCCTCCTCTCCGACCGCTCCTGCGCCACACTCTATGCCGACCTCGGCGACATGGTGACGCTTTCGGGCTGGTTTGCCGATTGGAAAAAGAACCCCGACAATTTCCGCCTGCGCCTCTCCGCCCTCCACGCCGACTGGACTGCCACCTGCGCCGCCCTCGAAGATGCCGCCCGCCGCGAGGCCGCCCTGCGCGACGAACTCAAGAATGCCCGCGAGAATGAGGCAGAAGCCCGGAAGCGGTGCGCCGACTGCCGCGAGCGGCTTGGCGCGGCCTCCGAACAACTGCAAGCCAAGCAGAGCGAGATGCGCCACCTTTTCGGCGATGCCACGCCCGAGAGCGAACTCGCTGCGCTCAATGTCCGCGTCAAGGAAGCCCGCACTGCCGAAGCCGCCGCCCGAAAGCAGAGCGAGGAAGCCCTAATGGGGCTGCAGGCTGCCGAGGCACGCCTGCGGGGACTTGCTGAAGAGCGCGACAAGTGCCGGAAGGCACACCGCGAGAAGTCGCAGGCACTCGACCTGTGGATAGCGCGGTTCAACACGGCGCACCCGCCCGTCACCTTTGAAGAACTCACCCGCCTCTTCACCGCCGATACCGACCGCAAAGCCCTGCGCGAGCACATCGCCGCCTGCCGCGGCCGCCTCGCCCTTGCCGACCATCGCCTCGAGGAAGCCCGCGCCCGTTTGCTCTCCCTGCAAGCCCAGCCCTGGAAACCGCGCGAAGACCAGCCTGGCGAAAGCCGCGAGGCACTTGCCGCCGCCAAGGGCGAAATGGAAGCCAAATTAGAAAGTTGCCGCGAGGAGAGCACGCTCATCCGCTCGCGCCTCCTCTCCCACCGCAACTGCGAGCAGCGTGCCGCCGCCCTTTCCGCGGCCCTCAGCGAGGCGGAGGACAACGCCGCGCAGTGGGCACGCCTCAACCAGCTCATCGGCAGCAGCGACGGCAAGCGTTTCCGCGAAACGGCGCAGGCTTACACCTTCCGCCACCTTGTGGCGCAGGCCAACCATCACCTCTCCCGCCTCTGCCCACGCTATTCGCTGCAAACGCTCGGCGGCAGCCTCACGCCCATAGTAGTAGACCATTACATGTTCGACCGCCCGCGCTACGTGCACTCCCTCTCGGGCGGCGAAACCTTTGTGGTGAGCCTTGCCCTCGCCCTTGCCCTCGCCTCCCTTTCGTCGGGCAGCCTGCGCATCGGCAGCCTCTTCATCGACGAGGGCTTCGGCAATCTCGACCGCGACTCGCTCGACACCGTGATGGAAGCCCTTGCCAATCTCGAGCATTCCGAAGGCCGCAAGGTTGGCGTTATCAGCCACACCGAACAGATACGCGCCCAAATCACGCCGCAAATCCGCCTCGTGCCGAAAGCCGCCGACGGAGCATCGGTCATCAAGGTACAGTAGGGGGCGTTCGGCAAAACGCCCCCTCCGATAAAAAAGAGACTGCCTACCCCGGTGTGGAGTAGGCAGCCTTTATTTTACGCCTGCAATTTATGGCGCTGCAAGCCTGAAGCTTTGCATTAGATTTTTGCGTAAATACGCATTTTTCTAATGCAAAACCTCTTTTCAATGATGCCAGCCGCGTCCGTTTGCGCTTTCTGCTTGATATTTTTTATTTTCAAGGGGCCATTTCTTCCGTTTTCCTTGATATTTTTTTCTGTCCTATAAGACAGTTTTTGTTACAAAGTTTGTAACACGTATTACAAACTTTGTAACATATGTTAGAAACTTTGTAACAAGCGTTACAAGCTTTGTAATAAACTTTTTCTGCACAGATAATGAAAAATATCAGGCAGAAAGGAATAATTTGCTTGGAGATAATGAAAAATGTCTTACGTGAGCGCGAATGTTATTCCACGTGATGGCGTTTGCCGCCTGCGCTGGAAGTAAATCGCGCATAGCGGGCTTTGCGCCCGCTATGAAGGGTTGTGAAGGGTTGAATGACGGGTTTGAAGTTCAAACCGTTCATCCGCAAAAGCCTTACGTCCAGACGAATAACTATAAAGATGAAGGGTTGAAAGGTTTTTAGGGAAGAAAATTGCGTAACGCGCACGCGCGCGATGCAGACGGTTTTTTTCTTGACAGTTTGGGGCGGGCGTTCTGCAGAATGCCTCTGCTGCTTATTAATCTTAGGCATAAATAACAAAACTTGACGGGCAAAAATTTTTATTGCAAAAGTTTTTTCGTAATTTTGCCTCGCATATAAGATAACGCGGCATCGCCGCAAATCTCTTACCGCAACAAACAACCTCTAACTTATATATTTTTATGGCAAAATTAGATCTTAGCAAGTACGGTATTACCGGTGCAACCGAAGTGCTGCACAACCCTTCCTACGAAGTGCTTTTTGAAGAAGAAACGAAAGCAGGCCTGGAAGGCTTCGACAAAGGTCAGGAAACAGAGCTCGGCGCAGTCAATGTGATGACCGGCGTTTACACCGGCCGCTCGCCCAAGGACAAGTTCTTTGTGATGGACAGCGTGAGCAAGGACACCGTTTGGTGGACTTCTGAAGAATACAAGAACGACAACAAGCCCGTGAGCGAAGCCACCTGGGCAGAGCTCAAGAAGCTCGCCACCGCCGAACTCTCCAACAAGAAGCTCTACGTGGTAGATGCTTTCTGCGGCGCCAACGCAGCAACCCGCCTCAAAGTGCGCTTCATCATGGAAGTGGCTTGGCAGGCTCACTTCGTAACCAACATGTTTATCCGTCCCACGGTGAAGGAGCTTTCCGATTTCGGAGAACCCGACTTCGTGGTATTCAACGCCTCTAAGGCAAAGGTTGAAAACTACAAGGAACTCGGCCTCAACTCTGAAACCGCCGTTGTGTTCAACCTCACATCCAAGGAACAGGTAATCATCAACACGTGGTACGGCGGCGAAATGAAGAAGGGCATGTTCTCCATCATGAACTACCTCAACCCGCTCCGCGGCATCGCCTCCATGCACTGCTCCGCCAACACCAACAAGGAAGGCACGGACTCCGCTATCTTCTTCGGCCTCTCCGGCACGGGCAAGACCACACTTTCTACCGACCCGAAGCGTCTGCTCATCGGCGACGACGAACACGGTTGGGACGACGAAGGCGTGTTCAACTACGAAGGCGGCTGCTACGCTAAAGTTATCAACCTCGACAAGGAGAGCGAGCCCGATATCTACAACGCTATCCGTCGCGACGCCCTCCTGGAGAACGTTACGGTTGACGCTAACGGCAAGATTGACTTCGCCGACAAGAGCGTTACGGAGAACACCCGCGTGTCTTACCCCATCGAGCACATTGTGAACCGTGTGGCTCCCGTTTCCAAGGGTCCGCACGCCCATCAGGTGATCTTCCTCTCTGCCGACGCATTCGGCGTGCTGCCTCCCGTGTCTATCCTCACCCCCGAGCAGACGAAGTACTACTTCCTCAGCGGCTTCACCGCTAAGCTCGCCGGCACGGAACGCGGCATCACCGAGCCCACGCCCACCTTCTCTGCTTGCTTCGGCGCAGCCTTCCTCAGCCTGCACCCCACGAAGTATGGCGAAGAACTCGTTAAGAAGATGGAGAAAGTAGGCGCCAAGGCTTACCTCGTGAACACTGGTTGGAACGGCACGGGCAAGCGCATCTCTATCCGCGACACGCGCGGCATCATCGACGCTATCCTCGACGGCAGCATCGACAAGGCCCCCACGAAGACCATTCCTTACTTCGACTTCGTAGTGCCCACGCAGCTCCCCGGCGTAGACCCCGCCATCCTCGACCCGCGCGACACTTACGACTGCGCTTGCAAGTGGGAAGAGAAGGCTAAGGACCTCGCCGCCCGCTTCATCAAGAACTTCGCTAAGTTTGAGGGCAACGCCGCCGGTAAGGCACTCGTAGCCGCTGGCCCGAAGCTCTAATGAAGCCTTAGGCATTACATACATATTAATAATATTATGCGAAGAGCATAGGCCAACCCGCTTGGCTTATGCTCTTTGCTATTATTGATGACCAGGCAAAGCATTTTGGTAGTCCATGAGGGTATTTTGGGCCGTATTTGATATAAACGGGGCGCAAAAGCATGTACTTTTGAAAGTAAACAAACATGGTTTTTTGCCAAACAAAAATAATTTTCTAACTTTGCCCGCCAGTGAAAAGGATAACTTATAAAAAAATCAAAATTAAATGAAGACTAAATTAAAGACTTTACTCGCCTTGGTCGCATTGCTGTTCGCCTCGGCTTCCACAGTCTCCGCACAGGTTTCCGATGCAGAGGGGAAAAAGTACCCCCACATTTTCCTCGGGCTGCAAGGCGGTGCCGAAATAACTCTTTTCAACGACTCTTGCGAGGTGTCGCCTATCGGCGCATTCGAACTGGGCAGCTGGTTCAACAGCAAGGTGGGACTGCGCGGCAAGGCGTACTTCTGGAAAAACAATTACGACAACGACACCTTTCGCCAGACGTTCAAATATACGAACGTGAAGACAAGCGTGGACTTCTTGCTCGACCTCACCAACCTCATCAAGGAGAACAGGAAGGCCAAGAAATTCAGTACCGTGTGGTTCGTGGGCGGCGGCTTCAACATGAACTGGGCCAAGGACGAAGCATACGCAGCAACCGACGAATATCCCGAAGGAACGGATAAGCAAATGCGCTGGTATGGCTCGCGCCACAACATCGGGTTTTCTGCCAACACGGGTTTCCGTTTCCAATACGACATCAAGAAATGGGTTGGCTTAAATTTTGAATTGGCAGGCCACTACAACGGCCACCATGCCAACAATTACGCCAACAATCTCGGCGACTGGCAGTTTACGACACTTTTAGGCCTGGTGTTCAACCTCAGCCAAAAGTCCTCTAAGGCTGCTAAGACGGTGACACCTCCTGCCCCCGTGCAGCCCACGCAGCCCGCGCCAAAAGCAGACCCCAAACCTGCCAAGAAACCTGTGGCCAAGAAACCTGCAGAAAGCAAGCCCGCTGTTCCTGGCAAGAAATATGTGGAAACCGTGTTCTTCGGCAATGCCATTTCCGAACTCACCGCAGAGGAAGAAGCAAAGTTGAAAGAACTGGCACAGTGGATGAAAGAAAATCCCGGCACGTACATCTATATTACGGGCTATGCCGACGTGACGACGGGCAATCCCGAACTCAACATGGAGGTATCGCAAAAACGCGCAGAGGCTGTTGCCAAGTTGCTCAACGAGAAATACGGTATCAACAAGGCACGTATCCATGTTTCGTACAAGGGAGATACGGTGCAGCCGTATGTAACGCCTGCAAACAACCGCTGCGCCGTGCTTAGCACAAAGAAATAATCTTAGTAAACGAGTAAACTCTCGTATATTCGTCTTCTTTGAGATTTTCGGCTGCACTCGGCATAGCCCGAACAAGTTCGGCTCTGCTCTCGCTTGCACGAAAATTTCCTCATAAACTCGTCTACTAAAAAAGAAACCGTTCCGTAATCTCAGTTTTACGGGCGGTCTCTTTTTTGCAAGCCGCGCCCCGCCATATTTAGGGGCAATATTGGAGCATTTGGCAAAAAACAGGCTTAAAATCATGTCATTTTGAAAATTAATAAAGCTGTATTTTTGCCAAACAATAATAAATATCTAAATTTGCATTTTGTAAAGAATAGGATTTCAACAAAATATATAGATAAAATGAGAACCAATTTCAAGACTTGCGCTGCCGCGGCCGCATTATTCTGCGCCACGGCGCTTTCGGCATCTGCACAGGTGACCGATTCAAGCGGGAAAAAGTACCCCCACATTTTCCTCGGGCTGCAAGGCGGTGCCGAAATAACTC
>ERZ809074.940-NODE-940-length-40879-cov-12.935283_pt1 | contig 40879 bp, 32 predicted proteins | sample MGYA00520795_ERZ809074 | MGnify/ENA primary metagenome ERZ809074 (study PRJEB31570, sample SAMEA3212989) | Homo sapiens | biome: human-gut; feature: human gut; material: fecal | place: Sweden | collected 2011 ...
TTTTGATTAAGTTCTAGCCCAAGATTTAGGACCTGGGATTGCGAATGTTCGCCTGTGGAGATGCGAAGTCGGCGATCACCCCTTTGGCGCGCGCCGCCGAAACTCATGTCCGTCGCTTGTCCTGTCGACAGTGATTTTCGGCCGCGCAGAATATCTCTTCAAATCGTATTCCCCTTTTGCTTAAAAAAATCTTGCGCCCGCCTTTGCCCGCCCTTTCTGTCCACAAAAAAAGACTCGGAATTTATCCGGGTCTTTTTTCTTTTTCTATCATCGCCTTTCAGTCTTTGTCCGAGAATCGCCACGTCACCGAATGGACGGCTTTTTCTCCCGCCTTTAAAACGCGGAATTTTTTTTCGGGCATAGGCGTCGTGACGGGTTCGAGTCCCAGGACGTAATCCCCGCAAGCCATACTTTTCCATTCCAAAAGATGCGGAAACTCGACGGGATCAAATTGCAGCGCGACGGAAAAATTTTTATTTTTCAAACGCGCTTTCACGCCGCCGCCCGCACGAAGATCGTGACGGTACACCTCTTCCGCGCGCCCCGCGGTCGGAGCCTCGAATTTCAGGCACCGGGAGAGGTCATAGGTGTCCGAAATGCCCGCCGTGCACTCCGCGTCCACGAATAGCTCGGCATTTTCGTCCAAAAGGGGATAGCCGAGGTTTGTATGATACATGAGCATATACCCCTCTTCCGCGTACCCCTCGTTGACGATTTCATCCTTCACCGTCACTTCGTCGCCGAGGTAACGAAGGCGGATCTCCCGCCGCAGGACCAACTTTTGTCCGAACAGAGCGGTAAATTTCATCGTCCCCTTTAAAGCGAGGCAATATTCTCCGTCCGCTTCTTCCGTTTCCACGCGCACGTTTTCCGCGGGAAGATAGGAAACGCTGCCGTGCTGCGGCAGTACACGCCCGCCCACGCTCTCCGGAGCGCCGATATTGTCCAGACCGCACGTATACATAAACCCCGCGTCGAAGCTGTTTAAAAAACCGTATGGCGCCGTTTCCGTAAGCCGCGGAGAAACCAGCCCGTTTTTGGAAATATAAGAAACGGGCACGCCCTTATAAAACAGGCGGAAAATATCCATACACCGATCGAGGAGCACCGTCAGATCGAGCTTGCCGTTATACAGGCGAACGGCGTCCACGCCCTTGGCCTTTCCCTCGGAAAAAGTAAAGCGCTCCGCGCCGCAAAGCGAGGACGGATCGGCGACGTATTGCGTCTTCATGCGCTCATTCCCTCCCCGAAAAGACTTTCAGCGTCGAGAGGGCGTTTTCCCGCATCGCTTCCTGCGCGCAGAGAGCGAGGTCGTGATAAAATCCCGAAGCCGACTTTTCCGTCTGCGCCTTTGCCGCCGCATATCCCGCATACGACATATACGTGTAATAATTGATCTTGTCGATGCCGCGGCGGATCACCTCGCGGTACTCCCCGGGAGAGATACCGCTGCCTCCGTGCATGACCAGGGGAATATCCGTGCGCTTTCTCACCTCGGTGATGACGTCCATATTCAGCACGGGTCTGACCTTATAAATGCCGTGCGCGGTCCCGAATGCGATCGCCAAAGCGTCCACGCCCGTCTTTTCGAGATACCCCTCTACGAGGTCGGGGTCGGTATACAGATCCTCGGGTCTTTCCGCCGCGGCTTCGCCGCCCGAGGCGCCGCCTTCCCGCTGCGGCAGTCTGCCCAATTCCGCTTCCACGTCCACGCCGTGCCCGTGTGCATAGAGCGCCACTTCCCGCGTGCCCGCCGCGTTTTCCTCGTATGTCAACGTCGAATAATCGATCATCACCGACGTAAAGCCCAGCCCGATCGCCTTTTTGCAGTATTCGAAATCCTCGCCGTGATCGAGATGAACGCATACCTGCCCCCTCGACGCCTTGGCGAGTTCCACCATCACGCGCCCGATTTTATCGAGCGGAGAAACGCTTTCGTGGCATTGCGCGTGCGCGATGATAACGGGCACGCCGAGCGTTTCCGCCGCGTCCAAAACCGCCAGCAGACATTCGAGATTGGGCGTATTGAAACTTCCTATCGCGATTTTTCTCTTTCGCCCTTCCGCGATGACTTCCTTTAAACTCGCTAACATAACTCACTCCTCGATATTGACGATATCATAGCCCAAATAGGTGGAAAACGCCTCTTCGAGCACGTTTTTCATGTGTCCCATGCCGACGGTGGTATGGTGTTTGAATCCGCCCCTAGCGAGCCGCAGGAGTTTGTTTTGCAGATCGGGAATCTGAGCGACGCCGCCGCAGCCGAAATATCCTTCCTCGATCGGCTCTCCCGTAAACTTCGCTTCGCTCGCGTATACTTTGAGTTTTCCGTTCTCCGTAAAGCAATTGGAAAAAGTCATGTCGAACGCCGCAATTCTGCCCTCGTTGCTGCCCCAGCCGCTGCCGGGGTCCCCTTTGGCGAACATCTTGTGCTCGGTGACGGTTCCCCTGCCCGCCATCAGCGTCTGCGCGACGGGACCGCAATGGAAGAGAATGACTTTATTTTCGTCCTCGCCGTAATTGTTGTTCCAGTCCAGGCAGGCGGTAGGCTTGCCCGAAGCGAGATTCATCGCCCGCATCGTAATGGCGGAGCAAAGATCGATCTCGCAGGAGGCGACGATGCCGCGGTCGTTGAGCTCGGAGAGTAAGACGCACGGACAGACGCGCAGGATAGTTTCCATCTCGTTCCAGCAGCGGAGCGTGACGGCGTCGAGGCGATAGGTTTCTATATATTCGTCGATGACGACGGAAATTTTTGCCAGCGTGTATTTGTTCTTTTCGGGCACTTTCGAAAAATCGGCGTAGTTTTCGAGGCGCTTCACCTTTTCGATCACGGCTTTCTCGTCGTCCTTTTTGTTCTGCACCGCAAAGATCAACTCGGACAGATCGAAACTTTCCACATTGATGCCGTAGCGCTGTAAGGTGACTTCGTCGAAACGGACGGTCTTGAACGCCGTCGTTCTCGCGCCGATACAGCCGAGATTAAAGCGTTTCATGCCCTTGACGACGCGGCAGACCGCGGCGAAATCTTCGAGATTTTGCGCGAAAGCTTTGCTTAAAGGATGCACGACGTGCGGCTTCATGACCGTAAAGGGAATTTTGTACTGATAGAACACGTCCGTCACGGAGAATTTGCCGCAGAACGCGTCGCGGCGGTGCCGAAAATCCATTTTGCCGATCTCGTCGGGATACGCCTGCATGAGAATGGGAACGTTTGCGTCCTGCAACGCCGTCACCGCTCCGTTTTCGTCGATGAAGATAGGCATGGAAAGGATGACTCCGTCATACTCCCCTTCATGGCTTTTCAAAAAGTCGTGATACAGCCGTCCCTCGTCCCGCGTTTCGACGGCGCCGTAGCGGGTCGCCTTTTCGTCCATGACAAGGACTTCGTGCCCCGCTTTTCTCACGGCTTCGATCATGTCCGTGCGCGCGCCCGCAATGAGTTCCGCGGGCATGAAGCCGCGGTTGCCGAAAAATAATGCAAATTTCATTTTAATCACCATGCCGTGCGGTTACGGCACAAATAGGGATGAAAAATACAGCCGCATATTTTGTATTTTTCACAGTAATCACCTTTTGTTAAAAAGCCGTTTGAAAAATAGACGCAAGCGCTCCGATTCCGCGCCCTTCGGCAAAAGGATCTCCGCCCGCCGTTTCCCGGGAATTTGTCAAAAGTCGGATTAAGTTGTTTCGCCGCCCCCAAGGCCGATCGATTCTCGCGAGAACAAGCCCGTTAAAAGGTGATCGACGCTCCGTTTTTTTACCTTATACGACGTTGTCCTTTCCTCCGCGCGAGGGGGGGGCGGGCTTTTTGCGCAAGGGGGCTTTTTCTCTGCCGCGAAAATTCCCTTGAAAGAAATTTTCTTTCGCCCCGCTCGGCGCCCTTGCTCTTTTACCCCAAAAGGAAGATCTCTCCTTTTTTCTTTCGGAGTTTCTCTCCTCTTTTTAAGAGCACGCAGCCCGCCGACGCGCGCTCGCGTTTATCGCGGAAGGAGGCGCCACGCCGAAACATCGCACCGCAGATATTTTTCAAATGGAAAGCTCTTTTACCGTTTTATATAACTTTTTATACCGTTCAAAAATTTTGTCGTACTCCGCTTTTTGTCCCTCGCGCGGCATATACGGCGGCTTCGTCTTTACGAACTTTTCCGAAAGAGAAGAGAGCGATTTTCCCGTAAGCGCCGACGCGCCCAGCATCGCGGCGCCGCATACGCCCGCCTCTTTACTCGCCAAAGGATAGACGGGCAGCCCCGTGACGTCGGCTTTGATTTGCAGCCATTTTGCGGAAGCCGACCCGCCGCCCGTGGCGATCAGCCTTCGGGGCCGAACGCCGAATTTTTCCGCTTGTTCTAGGTTCAGCCTCATCTCCATGCACAACCCTTCCAAAATCCCCTTGTATACGTCCGCGGGGGTATGCGCGAGCCGCAAACCGAGAACGGCGCCCGAAGCGCCGAGGTCCTGATAGGGCGTCGCGGCGCCCGCAAAATAGGGAAGCACCAAAATCCCCGTCGGCTCCTCTTTAAATTCTTTTTCCAACTTTCCAAACGCCTTGCCGCTTTCTATTTCCTCTTCGGAAAACAATCCGTTCATCCACCAGCGCACCAGGGAGCCGCAGGAATAATTGAGGAGATAAGTGCAGTACAGTCCGCCGACAAAGGGCACGTTCGGATATCCGCAAACGCCCATTTCCATGGCGGACGAAGGCTGCCGATAAAGGGCGGTCACGCACTCCACCGTGCCCATCCCGTCCGCGCACGCTCCCGCTTCCAAGGCGCCTGCGCCCATCGCCGCGCAGATCTGATCGTGCCCGCCCGCGACGAGAAGGACGGGGGCTTTTGCGCCCCATTCTTCCAGCAATTCCGCCTTGATCTCCCCCACTGCGGCGCCCGAGGGCAGAACGGGGGAGAACAGCTTTTCGTCCACGCCGAAAAGGGAGCAAAGTTCCTTGGAAAACTTCTTTTCCCGAATATCGAATACGCCCGTGCGCGCCGCGGAAGCATAATCGCTCCCCCGCGTTCCCGTCAGCTGATAGCCCACGAAATCCCCGACGAGCATCAGTTTTTCCGCGCTTCGATATACCTCGGGACGGTGCGCCTTTATCCAGAGAAGCTTGTAGACGGCATACATTCCCTGCGGGCAAACTCCCGATATCCGAAAAATTTTTTCCGCATACTCTTTAAAGGCGTTCGCCTCCTCTTCTCCGCGGGAATCGGTATACAGCATCGGCGGGAACAAAAGCTCGTCCCCTTTCCCCAGCAGCGCGAAGGATTCTCCCAGCGAAGAAATCGTCACCGAATCGAACGCAAAATTCCCGTAAGCCTTCTCCAGCAGCGCTTTCGCACATTCCCAGACCGCTTCCGCGTCCAGATAGCTCTCTTTTTCCCACTGTCGAACGCCGTAGTCGCAGCCGTCGGCATAAAGCAGCGCGCCGCTTTCGTCGTAGACGCCGCACTTCATCCTCGTCGTGCCTATGTCGAGTCCCAAGAAACGCATGGATTCGCCTCCTTATCCCTTTGGATTCGCCTCTATATTACTTGATTTTTTCTTTTATTTATAGTATAATTAAGAAAAATTTATGGTAAAATCGTATTTTAATTTACTAATATGTTAAAAATCGACCGCGAAAAATTAATATCGCTCCTGACCGATTTCTATCGTCTGACGGGGATCAAGATTTGCGTATGCGACGAGGAGGGCAACGAAATTTCTTACGTGCCCGAGCATTTGTGCGCCTTCTGCGGGTATGTGCGCTCTTCCGCGGCAGGCAGCGAAGCCTGCAAAAAATCGGACAGCGACGCCTTTGCCGTTTGCAAAAGGACGGGCGAGGCGTACGTCTATTCCTGCCATATGGGTCTGACGGAATGTGTTTCTCCGATCATGCAGCAGGGGCACTGCATCGGATTTATCATGCTGGGGCAGACCGCCAGCGGGCAGGAGGACGGCTTTGAAAAGATCCGAGAAAAAATAAAAGCCTATTCGCTCGACGAGCAAAAGGCATTTTCTCTGTATTCCCTGATTCAGTTTTCCCCCACGGAAAAGGTGCGCGCGGCAGTTTCCATTATGGACGCCTGCGCGGGCTATCTGTATCTTCATAAACTTATTTCCGCAGGCGAAAGCATGGGGGCAAGGCTCAACGCTTATATTCTCGGCAATCTCAAAGGCGATTTGTCCGTGGACAGGCTCTGCCGCGTATTCAAGCTCTCCCGCGTGGATTTATACGCCTGCTTTAAACACGCGTTTCAGACCACTCCCGCCGAGTTTATCAAGCGGGCGCGGCTCGAACGCGCGAAAGAACTGCTCGAAACGCCCCTTTCCGTGACGCAGATAGCGCGGGAAACGGGCATCTGCGATTATAACTACTTTTCCAAAATTTTTAAGGCGAGATTCGGCGTTTCTCCGCGCGAATATAGAAAAAGCATCGAAAAATAACCCTTTCCCCGCGTTTTAAACGTCCGACTTTTCCCGCCTTGCCGAACTTTTTTCTCCGCAAAAATATGTTTTTATAACCGATAAAGCAGGCAAAAGCTTTATCGCTTTATTTTTTACTCTTTTCCCCTTCCGTTTCGGTCAGGCGCTTCCAGTAATCTTCCTTGGGCATGGGTCGGGAATAGTAGAATCCCTGTATCATGTCGCAGCGGCGGTCGCGCAGGAACTGCACCTGTTCTTGCGTTTCGATCCCCTCGGAAACGACGTTTTTGCCGAGGTCATGGGAAAGGCTGATGAGAGTGGAAACGATGTGTTTGGATTCGTCGTCAAAGCCCTTCTCCCCGTAGAAAAATTTTCTGTCCAGCTTGATGGTGTCGAAATTGAATTCTTTAAGCATATTGAGGGAGGAATACCCGCTGCCGAAATCGTCTATCGAGCAGGTGCAGCCGATTTTATGAATACGGTCGATAAACTTTTTGAGAAATTCCTCCCGTTCCATGACCAGACTCTCGGTAATTTCAAACTCGATATACTTATGCGGAACGCGATAGCGATCCATAATCTTCTCAAATTCGTCGAGGAAATATTCCTGCGAAAAATGCCGTTTGGAAAGATTGACGCTGACGGGCACGACGGACGTCCCCCCGTCGAGCGAACGGCGCAAATCTTTGCAGACCTGTTCAAACACATACTTATCCAGTTCGACGATAAACCCGTTTCTCTCGAAGAGCGGGATGAACTTTCCGGGGGAAATCATGCCCCGCACGGGATCCATCCAGCGCACCAGCGCCTCGCTTCCGCACCATTCGTCGCGGAGAATGTTGCGCTTTAACTGATAATAGACCACGAACTGTCCCTTGGCGAGCGCCTGTTCCTCCCGTTGTTCGAGGTCTGCCTCCTCCATCTCCTTGACGAGCATATTGTCGTCGAAGAGGACGATGGATTTTCCCCGATATAATTCCTCCGTGTAGCGCTGCGCCAGCCGCGCGCGGTCGATTCCCGAGGAAAGACTGATCTCCGAAGCGTCGGGCATCTCGTAAACGCCCATCGTAAATTTAAGCGACACGGCGCCCCGCGCGTAGCTCGTTTCCGAAAGCTTTTTGTATAATTCTTGGAGCCGCCGTGAAAGATCTTCGACGTCGCTGCGGAGCAGGATCAAGAATCTGTCCGCGTAGCCGCGCGCGGTCAGTTCGTCCTCTCTCAGGAAAGAAGCCGTCACGCGAAGCACGTCGGCGAGAATCTCGTCCGCGACCTCTCTCCCCACCTGTTCGTTGACGTATTTAAAACGGAGTATATTCATCGATACGATGGCATAGCGTCCGTTTCCGTCGTGCAGAAGCCGTCCCGCGTCGATCCGGAAGCGTTCCTGATTGATATTTCCCGTCACGGGGTCGGTATATTTGAGCAGTTTATTCTTGCGGATAATCTGCCCGTAAACGGCGATGACGAAAATGAGAATGATGCAGATGATGGCAAGGAGCGCAAAAAGCGTCGTCTGAACGCCTTTAAACGCGGCGAGGATGTCCCTTGCCACGACGGAGGTCGGCACCATGATGACGATGCGCCAGTCGGCGGCGGGCGAAGCCTCGGACGCCACCCCTTCCACGGGCGTGTAGTAGGTGAGAAAAGAATTTCCCCCGTAGTGAAACTCCACGGTGTCTTTGGCGCCCGTCAAAAAATCCTCGGCTACGCGCAGCAGCGAGTCCTCGTCCGTCATCATTTCGAACGCGTTGAAAATATTATAGGGAAAATCCAAATCCCCGTGTTTGCCCGAAACGACTTTCGTGCCGTCCGAACGCACCAACAAAAGATACGCTTCGTTTTCAAACGCGCTGGTTTCCAAAAGTCCCGCGAACTTTTCAGGTTCCATCAGACCGACGATGCCCGCGATCCTGTCCGTGTCCTTTGGCAATTCCGCCTTCCTGTAATAAGGCACGGCGAAAATGATGCGCTCGCCCCATAAGTTGATATGAATATTGCCCACAAACTGCTGCTCGCCTTCGGAAATAATGGCGCCCGCGACGTCCTCCGAAGCGATGTTGTACTGCACGTCCGAAGAAAAATAGAGATTGCCGGATTCGAACAGCACTCCCACAGAGGAAAAGCTCATCGTATCCGCCAGTCCCGTTAAGGTGCCGTCCAAAAAGGAGTAATCGAACTCGTCGTCGGGATGATACTCCTGCGTGTCCGTCAAAGGGTCCTCTCCGCACATTTCTATGGGCGCGACCGCATCGCCCATATTGCCGATCACCTGTCCCGCCATTTTCAGCTGACTGAACCAGGAATCGAGATTGCCCGAAATATCGGCGGAAATGCGTTCGCAGAAATTGGACATGATACTCTGCGCCTCCGCGTACACGAAGCCGCTCATGCTGTTGCTGTACTGTACCCCGAAGATCAGGGCGGTACACACCACGACGACCAGGAAAATCGCCGCAAGGCACATACTCCTGATTTTCAGCTGCCGCAGTTCGCCGCGGAAGAGTTTTTGATTTTTATCCGTTTTCGAAACGGCGAGCTTTTCCCCGCCGTGTTCCGCCTCGACGCGCAATCCGTAGACGCATACGCCGTGCTTGCCCGAATTTTTGACCCGATATAACGCCTTATCCGCCTTGTCGAACAGCTGTAAAAAATTTTTCCCGTCTTTGGGCGCAAAGGAAACGCCGCAGCTGCACATGACGCTCAGCTGTTTTTTCGTCTTTCTCTGTACGACGGTATAGCGGATGGCGAGGATCTTTTTGCATATCCTATCGATTTTCTCCCCGTCGGGCGCCTTCACCCAGACGAGGAACTCGTCGCCGCCGTACCGCCCCACAAGCTCTCCCTCGCAGGCTTCGCCAAGCCCCGCGGAAATCTTGCTCAGACATTCGTCGCCTACGGCGTGCCCCATCGTATCGTTTATCTTTTTGAAATCGTCGAGATCGACGAGTATCAAAGCGCCCTCCGCTCCTTCCGAGAGCTGTTTTTCGATGCCGTCGATGAGATAGGAACGGGTATAGACGCCCGTCAGATAATCCCGCGCGTAATCGCCGTTGAAATCCTTGCCTTCGATCTTATTGACCGAGCAATAGACAATGCCCTCCTCATTGGGATGACTGTAAGCGGTGAAGCGATAGGAATACTTCCCGTCGCGGGAAGAGAAGCTCACCGTCCTGCCGTTGTTTTTCCGACGAAGGAACTCGACGAGCGCCTCGCTGTCGAAATCAGCCTCCATCTCCCCCGTCACGGGAGAAGAAAAGTATTCCCGCATAAACTCTTCGAGCGTCATGCCCTTCGCCTGAGGATACTGTTCGCAATAGACGATTTGCAGCGCGTCGGTATCCGTGCCGAAAAAGACATATGAAGTTTTCAGTTCAAACACGGAACCCTCCTTTTTTCCTTCGCTTCCTTTTCAGGAAAGCGGAAAGGACTCAAACCATTCCATATATTCCAGCAGGCTCTGATAATTCGGGATAAGCTCCGCCCCCTGCGCCTGCGAGATGAAATAATCCACGCCGTAAATATATATATTCTTTTCGATGTCGAAATACGTATAGAGTTGTTTTTCCACTTCCGCATAATTTTCGACGGTGACGGAATTTTTCGGATACGCCTCCAAAAACACTTCTATGTGATTCCAAAGCGCCATGCGGGAAAGTTCGTCGGTATAAAAATTGTCCGTTCCCTCGTCCAGCAACCAGAAAAAAGAGCCGAGATCGTCCGCCGCCGCGCGGATTTTTTCATATTGCGCGCGGTCCGCCGAATACTCGAAGGCGTCTATCATGTCCCGCACCGTCTGCAACTTTTTCTCGATAAATTCGTCGAAATCTTCGCGGTAGCCGCAATATTCGGAAAGAAGCGGAATTTGAGAGAGATACTCTTCCGCCATGCTCAAATAGTAATCCACTTGATTGATATAGCCGTCGAGCTCCTGATAATTGCCGTCGTTTATCGTCGGATAGTTTTCGAATAAAAAGGCGATGTCGTTGCGGGCGTAAATCGCATACAGCTTGTCGCTCGGCCACCACAGTTCGGAAAGCCGCCCCAATCCCTCTATTTCCTCGAACAGAGCGTTGTATTTTTCGGCGTCGAAGGGAAGCGTAAAATCGAAGTTCTCTATTTTTTCGTTCACGGCGGCAACCGCTTCCGCGCAGTATTCGTCGAACCTCGCCTTTCCCGCGGGATATTCGCTCAGTCCATAGACGGAAGAGCATATCTCCTCTCCGATCAGATAATAGGTGAAATAAGCCGTGAGATTCTCGTATTCATAATCGGACCCATAGACGCCGTAAATGCTCAGATATAATTCGTCGCGATTTTCCGGCGTAAATTCCCTTGTCGTCAACAATCTCCAAATCAGATAGGAAGCGTCGAGCTGCACGTATTTCGTCGAAACATCCCCGAGGGGGAGCAATCCGCTGCCGCCCAGCGCGCGGCACCTATTGCGCAAGTCCTCGAACGCCTGCGCGTCGAAAGAATCCGCGGACAGGGGAAACGCGAGAATTTCCCCGGATATTTCCTCTATTTTGCGATTGAGTTCTTCCTGCGCGGCGGTATACGCTTCCAGCTCTCCGACGATGCTCCGAAGCGCCTGTTTCAGTCCCGCAGGCGCCGCGGCGTAATGCTCCAAAATCGTTTGGGACGCACTGCTCATATCGCCGTAATCATGATTGCGGATATATCCCGCCATCGCGCGGCAAAGCTGCTCGTCGAAAGAGAAAAAGTATTGCACATATGCGTCTTCGAAGTCGGAAAACAGCGGATAAATACTGTCGAGCATATCCATAGTTTCGAGAAAAGCCATCGGCGAATCCGCGTAGGAAGTCCTCAGGTATCCCCGTACCCCCGCGGAAACCTTGTCGAAGGGGGTGAAGCCCAGCGACTCTATTTTTTTCACCAATTCAGGAACCTGACGAGAAACGCTGCTGAAAAATTTTTCGAGCGTAAAATTCTGTTCCCCGCTTTCCGTGGAATCGTATTCTTTCCATGCGTCGGCATAGGCGTCGTAACAGTCGTCGCGCACATAGACGAACGGATGAAAAGTAGACAGGGATCCGGGCGCATAAAACGCGCCGTTTTGTATTTCAAAGGGTGTTTTTAAAAACAGATATACCGCCTTCAAGCGATACATGGTATAGATGGGCAGTCCGTTTGTTTCGATTTTTTCCAGCTTGCTGTCCTCGCCGACGGTGATCGTCTTAATCAGCCGATTGAAGAGGAACGCGCCCGGTTTGATGACTTTGACGGAGTCGGGCAGGGTGTAGGAGATTTCGGGATAGGCGGAAGGAACGACGTACAGCAAAGAAAAATCTTTGCTGTATAAGACGCCGTCCTTCGCGGCGAAGTTCCCGCTTTTTTCGGAAACGGAAATTCCCGTGCCCTTCCAGTCCTTGAACGCCTGTTCCGAAAAGGCTTCCAGCGAAGCGGGCAGGACGAAGGCGACGCGGCTCTCCGCAAAGGCGTTCGCGCCGATGTATTTCAGCCCCTCGTTCATGATCAGCGTTTCCAGGGAATAGGCGCTGTCTTCGGGGCTGAGAGAAAACGCGCACTCGTGTATCTCTTTGACGAAAGAGGGAAGAGAAAACACCTTTTCGTCCCGACCGAAGCAGTAGCGGATGAGAGAAGTTTTGTCCTTGGAATAGAGGATGCCGTCGATGCTGCAAAACTTGGAATTGGCGGCGTCCACTTCGATCTCGGAAAGCTTCGACATCGAATCGAACGCCCGCAGGCCTATATAGATGACCGACGCGGGCAGGCGGATCCTTTTCACAGAACGGCAGCCGAGAAACGCGTACGGCATGATCGTTTCTAGCTTTTGAGGAAGCGCTATCTCCGTAAGGCCGCCCTGATAGGAAAACGCGCGTTCGCCTATATACGTCAAAGCGCAATCGGGATCCGCGGTGATCTGTTCCAAATGCGAGCTGCCGCTGCTGAAAGCCTCCGCCTCTATTCTTTTCAGTCCCTTATTGAGGCGCAGCGTTCCCCGCAGAGGGTTGCCCGAAAAGGCGCTCTCCCCGATCACTTCCAGACTGTCGGGGAAATACAGCGTTTGCAGCGTACAATTGAAAAAAGCGGAATCCCCGATGCTCTTTATTTGGCTCCCCGCTTCGAAATTCAGCGTCACGGCGTCGAACATAAAATAGTAAACGCCGATAAAATCATCCGCGATCGCCGTCACGGGATACAGCTCCACGGTGGCGGGGATCGCGAGAACGCCGTTTTGTATGGCGGGGAAAAGATAGGCAAAGTCTTCCAGTTCGGCTTTGATCGCGGTGAGCGTCACCGTCCCTTTGTCGTCGTCGACCTCGTATTCATACTCCCGCGTCCGATCCTTGTCGTACCCCGCGTACAGCGTGACGTCCCCGCGCACGAAAAGGATTTGGTCGATGGCGTATTTCACGCGCCGGGTCAACGCTTTGTCATAAAACCAGCCCGCGAACTTCTCCCCTTCTTTTTCGGGCACCACGCCTTCGACGTCCAGCTCCGTGCCCTGCGCGATCTTCTTTATTTCCGATTGTCCCTCGAAAGCGCCCCCGTTCATATCCAGCGTCACTTCGATGCATACGACGTCGTAGCCGAAAGAAAATTCGATGTCGCCCGACGAGAGCATGAACTCGTACCTGCCCACCTCGGACGTATCCCCGAACGCATATTCGCCCTGAGGCGACAGCGTAAACTCACCCGAATCCACGGGCACTTCTTTCTCTCTGCCGCCGAGATAGCCGAGGACGACTTTTATCTGAGAGAGGTCTATGATCTCATGCTGCGTATACGATTCCCGCACCCCCTTGACTTCGAGGATGACGGACAAAACGGCCTGTTCCCGACAGGCGACCAAAAACGCACCCAATAGCAAGGTCATCAGGGCAGAGAGGATCATCGCAAGCGTCTTTTTCATGACATCCCCCCCATGCGTCCGTCGATCGCGGAAGTGGCGGCGCCGTTTTCCTTCATGTACGCCTTCACCAAAGCCAGAGCGGAGCTTTCGCTGCCTATGGACAAAATATTTTCCGCGTATTGTTCCGCCCAAAAAACGGGGAGCAGCAGCGTCAGCGCGTCTTCGTCCGCCACGATTCGCCCGTTGAGCAGTTTTATCGAAAGCCCCTGCCCGTTCCCTTCCAGCCGCAGCCCCGAAAGGAGGGGATAGCCGCTCGTTCCCGACTCGGCAAGCGCTTTTGTGAGGATCTTTTTCAGTCCCGCGCCCGTGATCTTTGTCAGCGTGAGGGGAACGTCCCCGAACACGACGGACAGTTCCGATTCCCGCAGCGTTCCCCGAAAAAGATTCGCGCGGATCATGCCTGCGGGCAGAATCACCGCGGCGGCGCCTCCCCCGAACGCGAGTCGGACGGCGTCCGCCGTGTAATTGCCGATCGCCGTTTCGCGGTTGCGGACGGCTGCGCCGTAATCGAAATCGGTCTTTATTTCGTACTCTTCGTCGAGTTTATTGGCATTGGTGAAAACTGCCGCGTCGATCTCTTTCATCAGTTCGGCGACGCCCATCTCGTCGCGGAGGAACTTTTCCAAACTATCGGAAACGGAATCGAAAACGGAAGTGAAAATATCCGCCAGAAAGACCCGCCCCGAGAGAAGCGCCTCGCCGATAGGCGCATACGCCCCTTCAAAGGTCTGTTCGAAATCCTTGATGAAGGAAATGCTGTCGTTTCTGAACACTCCGTCCTCGTTCCGTTCGGCGGCGTCCTGCCCTTCCGCGGACGTATAGTATTCGAAAAAGGCGTTTATGCCCTTTCGCTTTTCCTTGTCCGCATAGGAATCCTTCGTCACGCCGAGATAATAGCGGGGACGGACGGCGATCCATTTTCTGCTTTTCCCGTTGCCGATAAACGGTTGAAAGGAGTACGAAAAGGAAACGCCCTTTTGGGTGCAAACGTTCTCCACATCGAGATCGAAAGAGTTGTGAATGGCCAGAGTCACGCCGTCGGCAAAATCGGCAATTTCCTCCTCGTTCGATTTATAGACGTCCTCGACGCTGAAAAAAGAAGCGCGGTAAAGACTGCGGTAATCTTCAAAGATCGCCTGCCACTGTTTGGCGTACCCGCCTTCCGTCAAGGTCGTTCGCCCTTCATAAAACTCCCTTAAAAAGTCAAAGCCCTGCACGGACGCCCCGAATAAGGGCACAGCGACGCCCATCAGCGTTTCCGTCAGCGCCTTGTTCCCGCCCGTCAGCGAACACGCGCGCGAAGAACTCGTTTCCGCGATCCGCTGCGCGAGGGTGACGAGTTCGTCTATCGTCGTGGGAAGGGCGTAATTGCGGCTTTCGAAAAGGTCCAGATTGAGGCACTGACTGCTGAAAACGCCGGGCGCAGGCATAACGTACAGCGTCCCGTCGTCCGTCTTTAAGTGGTTGATGAGCGAAATCTGATATTTGCCGATCGCCTCCGTCCGATTGAGCGGTTGAAGCAAATCCGACAGCCGATTGGCGAAAGTAAAGTTCTCAAAGGAAATCAGATCCGTTTCGATAGCGCCGTGGGAAAAATTGTAATCTTTCAGACTGCTGTCGGGCAGAATTTCTATCTTTATCCGATACTCCGTATTCTTTTTATTGAATTGTTCGACGACGTAACGGAGCTTGGGAACACTCGCTTCCACCGTAGTCAGTTTTAATTCGACAGAACGTTTTGTCCCTTCCGAAGAAGTGCAGGAGCCGAAAAAAAGAACGGAAAAAAGCATTATGCTCGCACATAATGCCGAAATCACTCTGTTCCTTCCCTTTTTCTTCATAAGTATTCTCCGCCGCGCCCGATCACTCTTTGCCGATAAAAAAGTTTAAAAACGGATAACTTTCCTTGTAATATTATAGCTTATGACAGAATCTTTGTCAAGTGTTTTATGAATTTTTATCCTCTTTCCCAAAAGCTTCCGCCGCAATCCTATTCTCCTTATTTTACCATAATTTTTTTCTTGAAAAAGCCATGAAAAAATCTTCCCCTCAAAAGTTGCATTGTTAAAATAATTAAATAAATATACAGGGAATATAAATATTTTCCTATTCCCTGTTCTTGTTCGGCAGGGGGAAGGAAAGATCTTGCGTCCTTATTTTTAGATTCTTTTTTCTTTTCTCATAAGGCGCAAAACGCCTCGCTCCGCGACTGTTTCCCCCCGTCTGTTTTCTTCCCCCTCCGTTTTTATCTATTCTTTGCCCTTATCTCACGATTCTTCTTCCCTGTCCGTTTTTTTCCATTCGTTTCCTTTCTCCCTCTACGCCCTTTTTCCCCTCTGTTCTCGTTCTTCCGTTTGTTCTCTTTCCTTCAACCTTTTTTTTCGTTCGATTCTCTTCCTCCGCTTGTTCCCCTTCCTCCGTTCTCAATGCAAACGCGGCAAAGACGCACCCCTTCTTCTTTCCTTTTCCACAATGGGAAACGAAGCGGCGGATACGATTTAAAGCACAGCGGCGGAGCACGTATAGCGCCCCGCCCTTAAAAAAGCCGTCCGTTTCCTCAGCGGAAACGGACGGCGTCGTCGATCAAATTTTTTCAAAAATCAAACTGCGGGGAGATTATTTTTTCTTTTTATCGAGCTCTTCCAAAGCCGCGGCGTCCTTCTTCTTTGCCTTTGCTTTTTTCTTCGACTTCTTGCCGTCTTTTTCGTCCTCGACGTCTTCCAGTTTTTCGTCCGAAGGCTTCACCAGCAGAAGGATGATGATGACGATCAGCATCACCGCGGCGATCGAGAAGAGGATGACGGAAGCGATATTGTTTTTGAGCCACTCCGTTTCGCCGGGAATGATATCGCTGTCCGCTTCGACGGAAATCGCCCTGTATGCGGCGGCTTTCTCGCCGAACAGATTGGAGTCGCTGAACACCGCAAAGACGAGATAGACGCCTGCTTCCTGCGGCTTAAAGGATTTGGAGGAAGGATACCAATAATATTTATTGTCCGAATTATTCCATTCGTCGGGATGATCGTCCTCGTCGATGGAGGAATCGTATTCCTCGATCCTTCTTAAAATCGGTTTTCCGTCCTCGGGATTCAAAAGATCGTCCGCCGTGAGATTCTCGACGCCGAGCTGTTCGATCAGGATCTCCGCGTACAGTTTCGCATAATACCCGAGCGCATCCTTTTCCAGCTGTTTTTCCTTATCCGGGGAAGTGTCCGCCGCCGCTCTGCTTTTCAGCGTTTCGAATTTCACCGTGAGCAGATCGTCCGTCGCAAACGAGGAATATTTTTGGCGGAACGCCACATGATCGAAGTAATACAGACCGTATTCGCTTTCGTGATCGAGTCCCTTCACCGTGAAATCGGGCATATTATAGGTGACGTCGATATAGCCGTTGTCCGCGCTCTTATCTTCGTTTTCTTCCACGCTCAGACCGTTATTGGAAACGGAGAACGTAAAGGAAGGAATGGCGTCGATCTTCCAAATGGTATCCGCCGTGACCTTCGTCTTGTACCCGTCGAGATAGCAGTACATCGAATTGCCCACTTTGTCCGTAGCGAGGATCTTGAATTCGTACATACCCGCCGTGGAAACGGCAAGTTTCAGACCGTCGTAGCTCAAATTCGTGGAGGAAGCGCCGTCCGAAGTCTTGGTCTTATAATAAATGCTGAATTTCAGTCCCTTATAACCCGTATCGTTATCGGTGATCAAGCCTTTGAAAGAAGGCAGATAAATATAGGAATTAGAGCCTGCGTACACGTCCTCCGCCGCCTCTTCCACCGCTTCCTGATACTTTGCAAACAGGGTTTCTCCCTCTGTGCTCATCGTGGTGGTCTTAGCGTCGTCGTCGTTGATGATCCCCGCATATTCGGGACCTTCCGTATTGCGGTCCACGCGGATATAGTCGAGGGTCACGTCCTGCGCGGCTTGCGGTCTTACGGTTTCCTCCGCATACCAGGAGAGATAATACGTTTTGGCGTTATCTCCCGTATGGGTGTCATCCGCCAACTTAAATCTGACGGAAACGAATTCCATTCCCTCCTCTTCGTAAACGGAAGTGGTCGCGGCGTTTTCGCCCTCGCCCTTGGTGTAGACGGTGTCGAAGAAATAGGTGCTAGTGGAAAGAGATTGATATTTCGTTTCCTCTTCCTTGGAATCGGTGGGATTGTATTGATAATATTCCAACGTCTTGGTGACGGACGTGTCCAGAACGTCGATGACCTCGTAATCCAGCGAGAAAGGCATACCCAGCATAAAGCTGATCACTTCGTCGTTGACGACGAGCACGGGCTTTGCGTTATCCTCGATCAGACCGTCCTTCAATTCGAAAGTCTGTCCGTTAAGCTCCTTGAAAATGAGCGTGGTATGGGGATCCTGCGTCCCGTCGGGAAATTCCGCGGTAAAGGCGAAAGGCACCATGGGCGTGGTGGCGGAGGAGGAAAAATACTCCGCAAAATTGGCGCCGATATTTTCAAAAGTGCCGATGCTTGTCCCGTTGAGGAAGACGAAGAACTGCCCTTCTTCCGCAAGCTTGTCCCCGTCTTTTTCGGAAAGCGTCAGCGTTATATCCGCTTTGGAATCGGCAAGCTCCGTCGTTTGTTCGCTCTCGTTGACCTTGACGAGAACCTTGCCCTCCGATTTTTCAAATACGATTTTATTCGTCGCTTTCTTGTCTTTGAGCGCGGTGGCGGGCGCCGTTTCAAACGTGAGGTTGAGGCGGGAAAAATCGGTGTCCTTGAACGCGAACTTCATGGACAGATATTTCGCTTCGGTGCCCGCGTTTTCTCCTTCGGCGGTATCAAACCATTTCAAGGCGAGGTCGCGCTTAAAAGAAACGCTGCTCTGCCCGTAAATTTTAAAAGCCAGCTTGGACGCGTCCTCGTCGTCCTTACTCACGGAAGCCGAATTTTCAGCCGTAAAAACGCGGGTGGGTTGATACGTGACCGCCGTCGTTTCGTCCGCAACAGCGGGTACGTTCGAATAGAGCGCTATCCCGCCGACCGTCGACGAGAGCGCCGCCGCAAGCAGGAAAGTTAAGATTTTGGATTTGTACTTTTTCATTAAAGCAATGCCTCGCAATTTTTGTAAGCTTTTACCTGTTACAATACTGTGCTTCCTTTATTTTACACCGAAACGCGCCTTTTGTCAAACGCATTTAAAGGTGAAATAAACTGTTTTTCTTTTTTTACGCAATTTTCACTTGATTTCCACCGCGGCGGCGACGTCAAACGCCTTCCACGGCGTTTCGTCCTCGGGCGGATACGCCATAAAGCGCAATCGTTCCTTGGTGACGGGGTGGGAAAAGGAGAGCGAATACGCCCAAAGCGCCAGCTTCCCTTTCTGCGCCAGCGCGCCGCCGTAACGCATATCCCCGTATACGGGATGCGAAATTCCCGCCATCTGCACGCGGATTTGGTGGGTCCTGCCCGTGTGCAGCCGAATCTCCGTCAGAGCGTACTTGCCTTTGACTTCGAGCACCTTATAATCGAGAGACGCGAACTTCGCCCCCTCCTCCGTCTGCGTACAGATATACACCATATTGTTGACGGTGTTCTTTCTCAGATAATTGGCGAGGGTGCCGCGCTCCGTTTCGGGCGCGCCGCAAAGCACGGTGAGATACCGTTTTTCAAAGTCCCCCGATTGCAGCCCCTGCGTCAGCCTTGCCGCGGCTTTGGACGTCTTGGCATACACCATCACTCCGCCCGTGGGACGGTCCAGACGATGCACCAGCCCCGCGTAGACGTTGCCCGGCTTATTGTACGCCTTTTTCAGATAGGCCTTAATCATGTCCAAAAGGTTGTCGTCCTTGCTGTCGTCGGGACAACACGCCGTCATCTGCGGCTTCAAAACGACGAGGATATGATTGTCCTCGTACAGAATTTCAAATCCCGCGTCCGAAGCTTTGGAATCGAACTTCGCACCCGACAAAGGCGCTTCCGTTTCCCGCTCGCTTTCCGCCGCCTTCTGCGCCTTTTTTATCTCGGCGGCTTCCCATACTTTTTTTTCCGCCTGCGCCTTTTTCGCTTCCGTGATTTCAGTCATTTACAAAAATGCCTCCCGCACCGCAGGGGAGAGAGATTCCCTCCTCCGTCTTTATGCCCACTTCGTAGGCGTCTGAACGCCCCTTCCTGCCTTTCAGCGTAAGCGTCAGGATATTTTTCAGCACCATGGGCTGCAAACCCGTCGTGTAACTGTTGATCAGGAAAAACAGCGGATCGTCCGAGAGCAGCTCGCCGCAGAGCCTGACAAACGGGAAAAGATCGTTCTCGATCTTCCACATTTCGCCGCCCGGTCCGCGCCCGTAAGAGGGCGGATCCATGATGATCGCGTCGTATTTATTGCCGCGGCGGATTTCCCGCCTCACGAATTTGAGGCAGTCGTCCACAATGTAGCGGATTCCTCCCGCAACGCCCGAAAGCCGCGCGTTTTCGCCCGCGCGTTCCACCATGCCCTTCGCCGCGTCCACGTGCGTCACCGAGGCGCCCGCTTTGGCGCAGGCCACCGTCGCCCCGCCCGTGTAGGCAAACAGATTCAACACTTTTATCGGGCGCCCCGCCCCTTTGATGAGAGCGGACATATACTCCCAATTGACGGACTGTTCGGGAAAAAGCCCCGTATGCTTGAAGCCCATGGGCTTGATCTTAAAACGCAAATCCAGACTTTGATAGGAAATTTCCCATTCTTCGGGCATGGGTTTGAGAATCTTCCAGCCGCCGCCCCCCTTTTCGCTGCGCTTATAATACGCGTTTAATTCGGGATAGGCGAACAGGTCGGTCTGCGCCGACCAGATAACCTGCGGGTCAGGTCTTAAAAGACACACGTCTTTCCAACGTTCCAGCTTATAGCCGTCGCCCGTGGCAATTATGGAATACTCCGTCCAATCCTGTGCAATCTTCATAACACCTTTTCGACCGATTTTTGATTTCTTTCCTATCCCGAACTTCCCCGTTTGGGCCGTACCGTTTTTATAAAAAGCACGGCGCGCGTTTAAAACGGTTTTAAACGCGAACGTATGTTCGCTCGATACATTCCTCGGGAAGAAGAATTTTTCGCTGTAAGGAGGCAAAAGAATGCGTTTAAACGCATTTTGCCGCCGAAGAAGAAATCGGACGGCATTTCAAAGGCTCTTTTTGCAAAGCGGAGAGCCTCTCAAAGACATAATCCGACATTTTGACTTACTTATTATATAGGAAAACTTGTCCTTTGTAAAGTATTTTTTGCGTGGAAAGCAAAAGTATTTGACGAAGAATTAAGCGAATTTTTTAATTTTCGTAAGTAGGGCGATTTTTCCGCCGTTCACTTACGTTCCCGCCCCGTCAGATAGTCTAAGGTGCAATCGAGATAATCCGCCAAATCGATTACGGTGTGCATGGAAGGGTCGCCGCCTTTTTCCCAAAAATAGAAATGACCATGGGACTTTTTGAGGTCCTTAATGAATATTTCTTTATTGATATTTTTCTTTTTCATAATTTCATTTAGTTGTTCAAAAAACGGCAGAGCAGGATAAATCACAAAATCTAACATTTTTTCGGAACGACCAAAAAGAAATTCGAGAGAACATTCAAAAAAATCAGCCAGTTTTAACGCCCGAGAAAGTTTTATATTTAATTTCCCTGACATCCAACGCCGTATAGTGGAAGCATTTACTTTAATGGCGTCAGATAACTTTTGAGAACTCATGTTCCCTCTATAAAACATCAGTTCCGATAATCTTTCCTTAAATTTTTCCAATGGTTGCATCTCTCAATATCCTTGAATTGCACAAGTACAAATTTCTACGGCAGAAAAATATGCAGTTTTTTCAAAGCGTCAGTAATTGCCCCAAATCAAATAGTCTATCGCAACGTTCAAATGCTCGACAGCAGCTATCACGGAATCCATGCGCGGGTCGCTCCCCTTTCGCCAATTATTCAAATGCGAATCTTTGACCGACGTCTTTTTCGTCAGTCCGTAACGCGTAACCCCTTTTTCTTTCATGACAGTTCTCAGCCTTTCATAAAAAAGATAGTTCTGCGCTCTTTTCTTCGTTTCGCGAAAATCCTTTTCCAGCCCGAATAAATAATCTATCGTGCAGTTAAAATAATTTGCCAATTTCACCGCATTGGCAAGATAGGGAATATATCTCCCTTCGCGCCAGCCTCGGACGGTAGACCCCGATACCCCTATTATCTTCCCTAATTCGTCCGACGTGATGGAAAGCTCTTCCATAAAGTCGCCTAATCGCTTAAAAAAAATATTTTCCATTTCGGTTATCCTCTTTTTTATTATCCTATAAAAACCGTCATTTTTGCCCTATCGATGGTTTTCATGGGAGGTAAGGTTTTTGTCGTCCGACCTTTTCCAAGCCGAAAAAATATCCTATACAAACTATCAAAACGCTTGACATTGTCAGTTTGTATAGGATATAATAGAATTATCCGAAAGCTCTAAAAATTCAGACTCAGTAATTTCCTCTCAGTAAATAGTCGAGAGAAACATTCAAATATTCCACCAATATCAAAACCGAATGGATACGGGGATCCTTTCCTTTTTCCCAATTGGTCAAATGCGAATCCTTAATAACAGTTTCGTTGATGAGTTTTCGGCGGGAGATTCCCCGTTCCTTCATTACCTCTGTAAGCCGAGTGGAAAAATCATATTCTTTTAGAGGCTTCACTTTCCCCGCATCGTTGCTTTCGCCAAAGAGATAACCCAAACTACATTCAAAGTAATTGGCTATTTTTACGGCATTGGAAAGATATACCTCATATTTTCCTTCGCACCAATATCGAACGCTCGACGGAGCCACTCCGATGGCGCGTGCGAGTTCGACGGATTTTATTCCCTTTTCCTCCATCAATTCCTTTAATCGTTCCGAAAACGTAGGCTTTTCGTACATAGGCTCTTTCCTCCGTTTTTATTATCCTATAAAAACTGTCAAACAGATCCTTTCGTCAGTTTGTATAGTTCGAATGAGGCGGGAAGCGAAAAGTATTTATTAAAAAAGGAGTCAGTATGCTTAAAAAGAAAATCGCGGTCCCTATTATAGACGTCCATATCGTCAAAGCGATGATGAAGGAAAAAAATATCACCGTCAAAGAGTTAGCGGAAAAATTAAAGGTTTCCCCTTCTTCCGTATACAGGTTTCTCAATGGAGGAGATCAAAATTTCGTCAGCGCGGAGTCTTATATTTTCTTGCTTCCGCACGCCTTGCACACCACCCTCGACAAGCTCCTGTCCGAAGAATTTAAAAAAGCCGAAAGGGAATGGCTTTCCACGCCTCCCGACGAACGACACTGATTGCGCTCATCCCCACTTCATTTGGTGTTTAACAAAGAAAAGTCCTCTCTCCGTTTGGAGAAAGGGCTTTTCTTTGCCGTTTACAGCGAGTTTTCTTTATCTTTTCAACGTTTATAAAAAATCTGTTTCCTAAGGTTCCTCTTTTCCGAAAACTTTTTTCAAAACAGGCTTATTTCAGAGAAATATTTGATTTATGGAAAATTTTGTAAATTATTTTTTAAATATTCAAAACTTCGATATAACTCGCAGTATTGAATATATTATACTTACTGTATAGATTAATTTCACGGAGGAAAAGAACATGAAAATCAATGAAGCCGTTGCAAAACGAGTCGAGCAGCTTTTAGAAAAGCAGAGCAGAACGCAATACGCCGTGGCGAAGGAAGGCGGGATTTCCAATTCCACTTTCTGCACCACCTTATCGGGCAGATGCAGGAGTCGCGTAGACACCGTCCTCAATATCTGCCGAGGATTCAATATCACTTTGGAAGAGTTTTTCAGCTCGGAATTATTCTCGAAAGACAATCTTTCAGACGATTGAAGCCGCCATACGAAAAAAAAGAGAGCCGAGCGAAATGCCCGACTCTCTTTTTCCGTGTTTAACGATCTTGCTCCAATGTAGCCTTATTATAACACCCGTTTTTCTTTTAGACAAGCGTTTTCTATTTTAAATTCAAAAATTTTTTTATTTTTTTACCCTATCTTTCCATTTTTGACGAGCGAAAGCGTCACTTTATCGCCGTTGATATCCACTTCTTTCGTAAATCCGTCCGCGCGCCCTTCTTCCACGGCAACCGCCAGAACGTCCTCGGCAAACGCGCCCGAAGCGAGCGCCGCTTTCGCCCTGCCTTCCGCGGTATAGTAAATCCTGATGCGGTCGGTGACTTCAAAGCCCGCTTCCTTTCTCAACGTCTGTATTTTGGAAACAAGCTCCCGCTCGATCCCTTCTCCGATCAGTTCCTCCGTCAGTTCGGTATTCAGCGCCACCGTGATGCCTTTATCGCTCGCGGAAATGAAGCCCGCTTTGCTCTCGGTGAAAATTTGCAGGTCCTCTTCGGTCAGCTTAACTTCCGAGTCGGTGTCCATGACGTACTCGCCGCCGCCCTGCACCCCTTCGACGACCTTTTTCGCGTCACATTCGGCGAGGAATTTGCTGATGGCGCCCAATTTCTTGCCGTATTTGGGTCCGAGCGTTTTTAACTGCGGTTTGAGTTTATAGGAAATAAATTCGTCCGCGTCCGCCGCCGTCCTAAACTTCTTGATATTCAATTCGTCCAAAGCGATCGCCTTCAAGCCCTCGTCCAATCCTAACTCCCGCGCGGTGACGACGTACATTTCCGAGAGCGGCTGACGATTTTTGACGTTGCCCGCGTTTCTCGCCGCTCTGCCGAGGTTGACGATATCCAGCACGCTGTCCATGCCCTTTTCGAGCGCCGCGTCCACAAAGGAAGCGTCATACGTCGGAAAAGCGCACAGATGCACGGACTTGGGCGCGTCCTTAAAGAAAGCGGGCACCAAATTGAGATACATCTGCTCCGCGATAAACGGCGTATAGGGCGCGGTGAGTTTGGCAAACGTCACGAGGACGTGCCACAGCGTGGTATACGCCGCCGCCTTGTCCTCCGTCATCTCGCTGCCCCAATAGCGCTCCCGCCCGCGGCGCACGTACCAATTGGAAAGAATGTCCGAAAAATCCTGCAAAGCGCGCGCGCTGTCCGTGATATTATAGACGGCGAGCTGTTTGTCCACCGTATCCACGAGCGTATTGAGCTTAGAGAGAATCCATTTGTCCATGAGGGACAAACTGCATTTTTTGAGATCGTATTCGGCGGGATTGTAGCCGTCGATGTCCGCGTACAGGCAGAAGAAGGCGTAGGTGTTCCAGAGCGTGCCCATGTATTTTCTCTGCGCCTCGCTGACCGCTTCGGGATAAAACCGCGAAGGCAGCCACGGCGCGGAGGAAGTATAGAAATACCACCTGACCGCGTCCGCGCCCTGCTTGTCGAGAACGCTCCACGGATCGACGACGTTGCCCTTATGCTTGGACATTTTGACGCCGTTTTTGTCGTTGACGTGCCCTAAGACGATACAATTTTTGAAAGGCGCCTTATCGAAAAGAATGGTGGAAATGACGAGCAGGGTATAAAACCAGCCGCGCGTCTGATCCACGGCCTCGGAAATGAAATCGGCGGGGAAGGTTTCGTCGAACAGCGCCTTGTTCTCGAACGGATAATGATACTGCGCGAAAGGCATGGACCCCGAATCGAACCAGCAGTCGATGACTTCGGGCGTGCGCTTCATCCTGCCGCCGCACTTCTTACAGGCGCAGGTGAGTTCGTCCACGTACGGGCGATGAAGCTCGATAGTATCGGGCGCGCCGCATTTTTCTTTGAGTTCCGCCTTGGAGCCGATCACTTCGATCTCGCCGCAGTCGGGACATACCCAAACGGGCAGCGGCGTGCCCCAATAACGGTCGCGGGAAAGCCCCCAATCGATGACGTTTTCGAGGAAGTTACCCATACGGCCTTCCTTGATGGTGTCGGGCATCCAATTCACGGAACGATTGGCGGCGATCAGTCTGTCCTTGACTGCCGTCACCTTGATGAACCAGCTTGAACGCGCGTAATAGATGAGCGGCGTGTCGCAGCGCCAGCAGAAGGGATAGCTGTGGACGATCTCCTGCGTTTTCAAGAGAAGTCCCCGCCTTTTCAGGTCCTTGACGACGAGCGGATCCGCCGCCTGCGCCGCTTTGCCCGTAAATTCGCCGCAGCCTTCGGGGAATTTCCCCTCCTCGTCGATCAGCTGCACGACGGGAAGCGAATATTTGCGTCCCACGCGATAGTCGTCCTCGCCGAACGCGGTGGCGGTGTGCACGACGCCCGTGCCGTCCGAAAGAGTCACGTAATCGTCGCAAGTGACGTAATACGCCTTTTCGCGGAAATGGAATTTTTCCCTGCCGTAGGGATAGAGAGGCTCGTATTCGGTGTATTCGTAGTCCTTCCCCTTCTTTTTGGAGAGGACGGCGTATCCCTCTTCGCCCAATACCGCCTTTGCGAGCGCTTCCGCGAGGATATAATGCTCGCCCCCTTCCGTCATCTCCACCTCCACGTACTCGGAATCGGGATTCATGCAGAGCGCGACGTTAGAGGGAAGCGTCCAGGGCGTGGTGGTCCAGGCGAGGATATAGGTGTTTTCCGCGCCCTTTACCTTGAATTTGACGAACGCCGTCGTCTGTTTGACGTCCTTATATCCCTGCGCCACCTCGTGAGAAGAGAGCGCCGTGCCGCAGCGCGGACAATAGGGAACGATCTTGTGCCCCTTATAAAGAAGCCCCTTTTCGTGGATCTTTTTCAGCGCCCACCATTCCGATTCGATATAGTCGTCGTGGTAGGTGACGTAGGGATTGTCCATGTCGCACCAATAGCCCACGCGGTCGGACATACGCTTCCATTCGCTCGTATATTGCCAAACTGACTTTTTGCATGCGCCGATGAATGGCTCGATGCCGTATGCCTCGATCTCCGTCTTGTGGTCGAATCCGAGCTTCTTTTCCACTTCCAGCTCAACGGGAAGTCCGTGCGTGTCCCAGCCCGCTTTTCTCAAAACGTGCATTCCCTTCATCGTCTTATAGCGGGGAACGATGTCCTTCATCACGCGGGTGAGTATATGCCCGATATGCGGCTTGCCGTTGGCCGTGGGAGGACCGTCGTAGAAGGAAAACTCCTCCTTGCCTTCGTTCTTCTTCACGCTGTCTTCAAAGACGTGATTCTCGTTCCAATACTCCACCACTCGCTTCTCCCTGTCTACGAAGTTCAGGGAAGTGTCTACTTTTTTATAGAGTGACATGATGCAAGCTCCTTATGTGTTTTTATTCTTTATTTTATATGCTTTCGCGAGGAGATCTTTGGTACGTTCTCTTTCGCGTCCAAATCGGTTTTCGGGCTTTTCTTCTAAGATAAAAAAAGAAAAGCCGCGTTTTGGACAAAACACGACCCACCACCAAAACAAACCATCATTTGCCGCTCCGATAACGGTGAGCGAAGCCGTACCCCGTTACTTTGCCTGCGATATGCGGGCTTTCCCGAGATAAGCTCGGCGGGCGATATTTTTCGAGCGCGCCTTCTTCCTCTCAGCAAAACGGAATTTCTCTGTGCGGCGCAGGATTCGAAAACGGTTGTCCCGCTTTGAACGCTTTAATCTTTATGTTTTTTGTTTATTATAGCTTATTTTTTTCGCTTTGTAAAGCGAATCGGATAAATTTTAAAATAAATTTTGAAAAAGCCGTTCATGCAGAGCGATAGATAAAACATTCCGCCCGTTCCTTGTTCTTCTTATAATACAAACAGCCGTTTTCCGTATAAAAAGTCTTATTGCTCTCGGAAATATAAAAATAGCAGGTCGGTCTTACGACCTTCGCCGACACCGTTCCGTCCTCCCGCACATACTTTGCGACTTGTACGGACGAATCGATAAAAGTTAAAGATTCCAATTCGTCGGGAAGGGTAATGCAAAAATCGTAATCGGTTATTTCGACCTCGTCCCACCAAGACAAATTTTCCTCATAAAGATATTTTTCGTCGGTGCTGCTATAATCGTCCGCATCCGTATAAATCTCCCGAATATTCACGCTGACGTAAAAAGGACACGGATACCCTCTGCCGATATATCCTCCCAACTCCCTGATGGTCAGACCGTTATACTCCGACGGCAAAACAATCTCCCGCGGCTTGTCCGTTTGCCATTCGACGCGCGAAATAAAGCCGTTTCTTTCCGCCTTGCTGTAACCTATGGAAATCCCGTTCTCTTCCGTCATATCGTAAAACAGACAGCAAGAGCTTGCGCAAAACAACGATATGCCGCAGAAAAGCACAGACAAAAATTTTTTTATGGTTTTCATCGTTTTCACCTTTCTTCAAGCATTGACAAAGCCTTTTTTTCAGGCGAACAGTCCCTTTCTCGGCGCGATCGAAAGCACCTCGAAGCCCGCCGAACGCACGGCTTCTTTCAGCTCGTCGTCGGGCGTGGCGCTGAGCACCTCCACGAAAATGCTGTTCTTTTTATAATTGGCTTTCGCCTTTACCACGCCCTCGCAAAGCTCCAAAGTGCAGGCGAGGCGATTGGCGCAGCGCTCGCAGCAAAGATCGCTTACTTCGATGACTTTTTTCATGATATTCGCAACCTCCCTTCGATTGCGGCGTTTCGCCGCGAAATTCCGAACGTTCCCGAAAATTCGCTCTCGTCAAGGGGTGACGCGGTTGATATCCCTCGGGAACATCGCGGCTTCGCGCACGTTCTTGAAGCCGAGAAGGTGCATCGTCAGGCGTTCGAGTCCGAGTCCCAAGCCGCCGTGAGGGGGCGCTCCGTACTTATGAAGCATGAGATAAGTTTCGAATTCGTCGGGATTCATGCCAAGTTTCTTCATCTTTTCCACCTGCGCGTTGTAGTCGTGCACGCGCTGACCGCCCGACGTGATTTCCATACCGCGGAACAAAAGGTCGAACGATAAGGTATACTCGGCGTCCTCGGGATCGTCCATCGTATAGAAAGGACGCTTCTTGGAGGGATAATGCGTGACGAAAAGAAAATCCGAATTAAATTGCTTTTTCGCGTACTTGCCGAGCAGCTGCTCCTCTTCGGGATCAAAATCCTTCATGTCCGAGGGCTGATACTTAAACTTTTTCATCAAAAGCTCTTTGGCTTCCATGAACTTGATCACGGGGATTTCCGTTATTTCGGGAATGTCCGCGTGCAAAAGCTCCACTTCGTTCTTATATTCCGTTTTCAGAAGGTTCATAATATATCTGAGGGCACCCGTTTCCATGTTCATGACGTCCTCGAAGCCGTCGATAAAGCCCATCTCGAAGTCCATGGAAATGTACTCGTTGAGGTGGCGGCTGGTGTCGTGGTGTTCCGCGCGGAACACGGGCGCGATCTCGAAGACTCTTTCGTACACCGCGACGAGCGCCTGTTTATAGAGCTGCGGCGACTGCGCGAGATACACCTGCTTGCCGAAATAATCGAGCTTGAAAACGTTGGTGCCCCCCTCCGCGCCCGCGAAGTTGATCTTCGGGGAATGAATTTCCGTAAAGCCCTGCGACATGAGATATTCCCTGAAACCGCGCTGGATTCCTTCCTGAAACTTGAAAACAGCGCGCTCTTTGGGATTTCGGAGCGTCACGGGGCGATAGTCGAGATCGGTATTCAAATCGCACTGCACCTGTTTTTTCGTGATGACCACCGGGGGAATATCCGCCGGATAAGACAGGATCTGTATGTCGTGGATCTGCAACTCGTAACGCTTGCCCCCGTCCCGCGTTTCGCCCGCGACGACCTTGCCCGTCAGTTTCACCGCACACTCTTCTTTAAGCTCGGGCGGCATACGATAATCGGAAAAGGATTCCGCATAGACGCATTGGATAGTTTCGCGCGCCGTGCGCAGGATAACGAAAGCAAAATCGGACATCATGCGGATATTGTGCACGGTGCCCGTAACGGTGATCTCCTGATTTTCGTAGTTGCCGAACTGAGAATACGGGACGGTATTCGTCTTCGGTTCGCCTGTGATTTTCATAACTGAAAGCCTCTTTGTTTGATGTGTTTTTATTTTTTTAGAAAATTTTTCCGACAACGGACTCTTTTCAGATTTTTTTACCTTTCCATTTTAATCCGTTTGACAAAAAAAAGCAAGAAATTTATAATAGTTTCATAAAGATTTTTTAAGGAGTCGGATAATTTATGCGCGTTCTTGCCATCAACGATATTTCCTGCGTGGGAAAATGTTCCCTAACCGTCGCCCTGCCCGTCGTTTCCGCCTGCGGCGTCACCTGCGACGTACTGCCCACCGCCCTTCTCTCCACCCACACGGGCGGATTCGAGGGATATACCTTTCGGGATCTCTCCGACGAAATTCCCGCCGTTTTAAAGCATTGGGAAAGCCTGGGGCTGACTTTCGATTTCATTTACAGCGGATATTTGGGCAACGTGTCGCAGATCGAAACGGTGCGGGAGATAAAACGGCGGTTTTTGAAGCGGAACGGGAAATTTATCGTCGATCCCGTCATGGGCGACGGCGGAAAACTGTACGCGCACTTCGATTTCCATTTTGTGGAAAAAATGCGCGTTCTATGCGAAGAAGCGGACTTTATTCTCCCTAACGTCACCGAGGCCTGTCTTTTGGCGGGCGAAAACTATCCCCTTTCTATCGAGCGCCTTCCCGCCGAAAAAATCGTCGGTATCTTGCGTTCGCCGCATACCTGCCCCATCGTCACGGGCGTGGAAGAGGGCGAGGAAAACGCCGTGTACTACGGGGAGGCAAACGGCGTAAGCCGCTACGCGCTCCCGCACGCCAAAGGTTTTTTTCACGGGGCGGGCGACGTATTCGCCGCGGCGTTTACGGGCTGTTTGGCGAGGGGAAAAAGCAAAAAAAAGGCAATCGAACTCGCGGCAAATTTTACGACGGCAGCCATTTTCCGCACGGCAAAAGCGGGCGGCGACAGCCGTTACGGTCTGCTTTTCGAAGAGGAAATTTTCAATTTTTTAAAAGAACTCGCGGAGGATGAAAAAGAATAAAACACCCCCGATTTTTAGCTTCCCTTTCCCCATAAAAGAAAAAACGCCTTCATTCTGTTGACAAAAATAAAAAAATACGGTATAATATTCTCAGATCTGCGGTGTACGGAGTTCGGATTGATCGTAATCCACATTATTAATTCGGGAACCGACATTCGGGGCGATAGGCAAGGTCTGTATTTATACGGAAAGTCCGAAGCGTCAAGATGCGGTACCCACCTGCTGAAAGCGGGTTAGCTTTTATCCGAAGTGCGGCACAGGCGGATTTTTTATTTTGTTTTGACTGCGAGGAGAACTTTTCCCCTCGCTTTTCTTTAAGGATAGGGCGGTTTTTTAAAGGTCCTTTTCAGACTTTTTCAAGGACTCTATGACAGAAAAAAATTTTTCGAAAAATTTTATTTCCGTTAGGCAAAAACAGTTGCCCTGAAAGAAAAAATATGCTATACTACATAAGCAAATGAGCAATGGCCTTATGGTCAAGCGGTTAAGACGACGCCCTCTCACGGCGTAAACTCGGGTTCGATTCCCGATAAGGTCACCATTCGGATACACGAAAAAGGAGCGTAGACAAACGCTCCTTTTTTGCGTGTTTTTTCGCTTTTTCGGGCTGTTTTGGGCATTTTTCGCCAAAAAAATCCTTTTCATATTGTTCGACATACGAGCGGGACGGGAGTTGAACCCCGCCCTTTTTTCTCCTCTTTTCGTGTTCCTCAAAACATATTTTTTCGCCGTCCGCAAGACAAAAAGGATTTTTCATTTCCTGTCCATACACTATGGAATTTCCAATCGTAGGAGTCCGAATTCAATGATGTTTTTCTCTATTTATCTCTCCACACCGCTTAATTTAAACGCCTTTTTAAATCTGTTGCTTTAATTTGCTCTTCCATTAATCGAATAAAATGAAAATACGTCCGCCTCAACACTTTTCTTCGAGGCGGACGTATGGTTTATCTTTATAAACGCAATACATAAAACAATTAATAGGTGTCACTTTGTCTTGGAAAGTCGGCAAAAAAAGTTACATATGGAATAGATAAAAACGCTCACCGCCATAAATCAGAACAGAAATATCCTTATTTCCATTCATTCTTAATGCAATAAAGCAGATTCGTTTTTCCCGTTTCATAATCTAAATATGTCGTTTCTCCTATTTTAACGCCGACAATCGGAAAATCCCAGCCATCCCACCAAATACGGAAAGATGTTATAAATTCCGCCTCCGTATCTGCATTCAGACGGTCATAAAAGCCATTTTTCAGTAAAATATTTTCATTTTCCCTCTCTATTTCAAAACTATTATTATGCCAATAATTATCCGGTAAAAATTCCCCATACTCCTTCCTATATTGTTCTTCGTCGATTTCAATAGATAAATATCTCTTTTCATAGGCAGCGTTATTATAAGTAATTTTTCCCTTTACCCTTATATAATTGGAATTATCGCTATAATACTCATACAATTTTTTCCGTTCCCACGGCTTTATCGCAAACGGATTACACCCCACAAAAAGAAACATCGCACTCAGTACGCCGATTAAAAAATATTTATATTTCTTTTTCATCCCCCTCCTCCGATCTGTCCGCAGAGATTTCCCATGGGGCATTATCGTAATATCCCCCTCAAAAAACAATCGGTCCCCCTATTTTCCGTTGCACGTTATATCCCCGTTCGTGTTTGGTTTCCTCCCAAAGAGTGTTTTGAAGGTTTCCCCCCGAAAAGAACAATGCCACAAATCCTTTTTATCCGCCAAAAAAATTCGTTCCGTTCGGATCTACCCTCATAACGGGATTGTTCCCGCAGTAAGCGTACAAATTCAAGCCGTTTATCGCATCGGGCGCAAGATACGAAACATCGGCTATTGTGATAAATCTGCCTGTTTCGGGGTCATAGTATCTCGTTTTTAAGAAATAGAAGCCCGTTTCCGTATCGTAGTAATATCCGCGATAACGGAACGGATTGAGAATCCCGACCTTATTGAATTGAGTACACTTGTCCAGCGTCAGCTGATTTCCGTCCTCGTCCAATACTGCATGATTTCCCCATCCGTCGTATTTATATTTTACAATACTCTTTCCTTCCCTGTCAAGGATTCCCGTGATATTTCCCAAAATATCTTTCCTTAGCAGATAATCCTCGTTATTGTATTTTATGCCCGCCACACCCGTTGCGTCATAAAAAAATTCCAATCCGTTGCTTTGCCGCCACAGTTTCCCGTCGCTTCCGTACGTATAGACGATCGTGTTTTTTTGGATTCGTCTTCCTTCTCCGTCGTAGGCAAACGTGTTCCCGTTCGCCCACACCAGCTGCCTTCCTTTCTGCCATCCGTATTCCTTATCCCGATATTTCGTGGGATTCCCAAGAGCGTCATACTCGTACTTCTCGCTTCCGTACGACAGCAGTCTGTCCCCTTCATACACATATTCTTTCCATACGGATTCTATCTCTTCTATTTCTTCCTTGTTCTTTACTGTAAAGCCTATCTCTCGGCGCGTGAGAATATTTCCGCTATTGTCGTACCCAAGCAAATATGTTTTGTTAAATTCCTTATTATCCTCCCTCACCAGACGATTCCGTTTGTCGTATGTATATCTTACCGACAGATTTCCGTTCTCGTATACTTTCGAAATGTTCCCCATTTCGTCGTAAGAATACTCATATATAGGCGCGGACTTGACGTTTGCAAAGCCAGCCTTTTCCTCCTCCTTCAAAATCGCGGGATTGCTTCCTTCTCCCCCATTTTCCCCTATATTTTCTTTCGCCGCGTAAACGCGCTCCTGCGAGGTCGTTTCGGAAAAGACTCCTTCCGCCGGACTGTTTAATTTGATGGTATCCATTTTATCTCCTCCATGCTCTTTTTATATATTTTCGCCCGCCGGAATGCTCTTTTTCTCCACGGCGTCGATAAAATCCCGCACGCGTTCCCACGCATAGACCGTCAGTTCCTCATCTTCAAATTGAATCCCGAATTTATCTTCCGCTTTTACGACCAATTCCACAAAGGACAAGCTATCTATGCTCAACAGCGCAAACAGGCTTTCCTCGTTCAGATTCTCTTCCTCTCCGGCGCACACTTCCCCGATCAATTCGAGCGCTTCTTTTCGTAAGCTCATACCTGCCCACCTCGTTTTAATTTTCCGCTCGGAGTATATTCTAACTGTGCATTCAACTGATATTCGTTTGGAATCAAATGCGGCGGCAGATTTTTCGCCGCGAATTTTCTAAGCTCCGAGAGCGCCACGCTGCCCTTGATTTTGACGCAGAGCTTTTGTCCGTATCTCTCGTCTTCCCTGCCGTATACAAGGCATTCTTCCACGCCCGGAAATTCCTTCAATACGCATTCTATTTCCTGCGGAAAAATATTCACGCCCGCGCGGATAATCATGTCGTCCTTTCTTCCGTCCACGTAATAGTACCCTTCTTCGTCCGTGTGCGCGGCGTCGCCCGTATAGAGCCAACCGTAACGAATCCTCGCCTTTACGCCCTGATAGTATCCCTTCATGACGCAAGGCGATTTCACCAAAAGTTCCCCGTCCCGGATCTTCATTTTCACATTCCCTATGGGCTTGCCCACGCTTCCCGCTTTTCTGATAAAATCCTGCGGAAGCAAGGCGCTCACCCTCGGACTGTGCTCCGTCAAACCGTACACGTTATAAAATTTCGTGTTGGGAAACTTTTGCGCAAGGAGCTGCGCGGTCGCTTCGGTGAGCCGTTCCCCGCTGATTGCGGAAACCTTTATCTCCGGCATAGCCCTCCCCCGACAGCGCGCCAAAGAAGCGTATAAAGTCGGCGTGGCACAAAATACGTCGATTTTCCGCTCCGCAAGAAACGCCATTACTCTGTTCGGCAAAAAATGTTCTTCATAAAAATGAATGCACAGTCCCTTACAGAGCGCATATAACAACTCTCCCGTCAGCACCGCGATATGCACCAAAGGGCGCGCGATACAGATATTCTTCGCTCCCGTCATGTCAAAATAAGCGGAGATATATTCTAAGTTGGCAATAATATTTTCATGGGTGAGCATGACCCCTTTGGGGGTGCCCGTGGTGCCGCTCGTAAACATCAAAAACGCCAGGTCGTCGTAGCCCTGTCTATCTTCTTTCACCGTTTTACAAATATAATTGTATTGCCGGATTCCATAATCGAGGGAAACGGGGACGGCGACGTTTCCCTTTGCCATACATCTCAGAATTTCCAGAGCCTGTTCCTCCCTCGTCCTGCCCGCGCAGATTTTAAGCCGTCCTTTTTTTTCCCTTCTCTCCTCTAAACACAGTAAGTCTTTGTACGTTATCCCCGTATTCGCAAACGCCACGCGCCCCTTATACGCGCTCATCTTTTCCTTTACGTAATCCCATAATTTCATATATATTTCCCCGTCAATTCCGTCAACGCTTCCAAGGTGTCCAAATTATCCGGCTGCAAATCTTCGTCCTCGAACGCGATGGAAAACGCGTCCTCGATCGCTACGATCAACGCCGCCAATCCCAAGCTGTCCACGCCTTGTTCCTTCAAGTCCTCTTTCCCGCTTATGTCCACGCCCAAGGCGCTTTCTCCTATCTCCGAGATCTTTTTCGCGATTTCCTCTCTTTTCATTTCATCTCCTCCGCAATTTTCCGTTCCGATAGAATGATCTCGTTTATCTTTCGATACAATTCGCTTTCGTTGCCGCCCTGCCTGAGTTCCTGCATCCGCACGTCGAAATACAGCTTGTCCAAAAGCCCGCATTCCTCCTGCCAAAGCTCGCAGAGCTTACCTTCTGCGCGGAAATATTCCGCCATGCGCCTGCGCGTCACCCGAAGGATACCCACCGCATCCTCAAACTTTTTTATACCGATGCCCGGACGGATATCGAAAAAATCCTGTTCTTTGATCCTCTTTTCGCAGTCACTTCCGCTTCTTTTCTGCGTATCCTTTAATTTATACAGACAAATTGCCCCGCCGAAGGACTGCATAAACTCCGCCTTCGTAAACCTTCCTTCGCTCAACGGATATTCGTTCGCCCAATTCAGCTGCGCGTCCACGCAGATATAGTGATCCGACCTCCACGCGCTTCTCTTAAAGCGGGCGGAGTACGCCGCGTTGACCCGTATCAGACATAAGTCGGCGCTGCCCTGCTGCCTGACAAATTGCAGCGCTGTTTCCGGAGAACAGGGAGCGCCCTGAGGCGCGGGAAAGTAGCTGTGCCCGGTGATCCCGAAGTCTTCCGCGGTGTCCTGCAACCGCGGCACGCTGCGATAGTCCTCGTACCTCGCCCCTTTGGCAAAGTCCTCCAATACGCGTTTGATCTCCACAAACGAATACCCGTATAAGCTACTGACGTCATACTCACTTTTCAGCCAGGCAAGAAAATATTTTTCCACGCAGGAGAGCGCAAGCGCCTCCGACAACTCCTTTTTACCGATCATCTTCCGTTTCCCTCAAATATTCTCTGGCGTCGAAAACGGCTATGCGTTTTCGCTCTCCCGTTGTCCAGCGATACTTTTTCCCCGCGGTAAAATCGAGGACGCGAGGCTCTTCCAAGCCGTATTCCTCCGCCGCGCAAAGCAATCCCTCGTCGTCGAAAACCGCCCCCGCCTGCCGCAGCACCGCGCCCGCTTTTTTTTCTATGCCGTATGCGCGCGCCAGCTTCTTTATTCGCGCTTCGTCTAAACTCCCTTCCCGCCAAAGGTAATAGATGTCCGCCAATTTATAAAGATCGAGTTCTTTGCTCCTTTCCACCATGAACATCAATTCGCTCTCCTTATATTGGTGAAGAAGAAGATGAAGAAAAAACAAGTCTTCGTCGGGCGCAAAGAGAGAGATGTATCCCTTGTATTTTTTTCTGCTTTCGAGCATCTCCTCTTGAAGCGCCTGCCCTTCTCCCGGCGCATACCCCAGGGAAAAATTTACGTCCACTTCGATACAGGGAAGCTCCGCGTTTTCCGTCGCGCGCAGGAACGGGGCGGTTTCTCCGCGGTTGAGGCGGCGATTGACGATTTCCAATCTCGAAAAGGGAAGAATCTTCCTTTTTTCCCTGTCGTATTCTCCCTGCACAAACCCCATTTCTTTGAGTACCTTTCCCACTTTTCCGACGTCCTCCGTGCGGACGAGGACGTCGATGTCGTTTGAAACGCGTTCCCCTTCCCGATAGAAAGATTTTTTCCCTCCCCCCATCGCGTTTGAAAGCACGCTTCCCTTTAAGAAAATGTGTTCCACGTCCTCTCCCTGCAATTCCTCGGAAATATCCTCTATCCATTTGCGCATAAACCGATTGCGGCGCACCTGCGCTTCGTATCTTTCCGAGAGGAGCTTTTCTATTTTCGGCGGCAGTTTCAGTCCCAGTTCCTTCGCGCGGCAGTAGAAAAGCCCCGCCGTCCTATGACATTCCAAAAACCCCAATGTTTCGTACCATTCCGCGTTTTCCCCCGGCGTTTCCTCCTTCAATACGTCTATCAGATATTTCAGACTTTGCTCCGTCATTTTCCTTTCTCCTCGTCCAATCTCTCCTTGATTTCCAAAAACGCGCTTTCCGCCTCTCGCTTTGTATACACCTTGACGAAATTTTCCGTTTTCGCCATTTTCAAAAATTCTTCCGCCACGCCCCTCAGCAGGGCTTCGTTGAGATGCCTGTCGCACTCGCTGGGACGGCTTTTGATCCGCCTGATCGCCTCGTCCGCTTCCACATAAGACAAAAACGCGACGTCCGGCTTTAAAAGATGCTTTGCCGCCTCAAAAAACCATTTTTCCTTTCTGTACCCCCTCGCCAGCATATTCGCCAGCGACGTATACACATATCTGTCGCAGATCACCGTCTTGCCCGCCGCCAAAGCGGGCTCTATCACCTCGAAGCCTTGCTGGATGCGGTCGGACATAGTCAAAAGCTGTACGGCGCGGTAGTCTATATCCTCGTGGTTTTTACAGTACATCATTTTTTGGAACAGCTTTGTCTTTCTCGACATATCCGTGGGCTGCTTTACGCTCAGGACGCTTCCGATGCCGTTCTTCTCTTCGAGATATTTTTCGGTCAGCGAGATCAGCGTCGTCTTTCCCGCTCCGTCCGTGCCCTCGAATACGATCAGTTTCCCCTTATACGGATTTTTCCTCAGTTTCAGCTTCCTCATCACGCTTTCCTCTCAGTATAATTTTTTTCTTTTCTTCCTTTTTGCTTTTTTCCGCGGCCGTTGTTTCCGCGTCTTTACCTGTTTCGTTTTCCGCGTTCGTTTCTTCCCTGCCTGCCTCTTCCGGCGTTTCTATCTCTCCGTTTCCGCTCCATTTTTTAATCGTTTCTATCAGCTTTTTGTTTTCCTCGATCTCGTATTCTTTGAGTATCTTTTCCTTGCCGGGAAACATTTTTTCATATATCGCGTAGAGTGTGAGGCTCAGGCTGCTCGACGACAGCCACAGCGTCGTGAAAGCTTTGTCCAGAGCCATATGCCCCGTCCGCAGCTTTATGTACGCCGCCGTCAGCGCAAACCCGATGACGATCGGCAAAAAGACGATATATCTCGTCGCCTTGCTTCCGTCCGTCAGCTTCTTTGCCCACGCTTTGAGCGGCAGTTTCAAAATCCCCGTCAGCACGTTGATGCTCAGTCCCATCATCAACGCTTCCAATCCGTATTTTCCTATCAGTTCCATTAGTTTTTCTTCCATTCCTCTTTTCTCCCGTTTATTTTTATTCGTAAATCGAGCGGATATTTTTTTCGTTCAGCTTTTCCGCCAAACGCGCGTTTTCGCTGCCGGCATACTCCACGGTATGTTCGACGCCCCAGGTCAGAACAAAGTTATTTTCGATTCTGCCCGCTTCTCTGTTCGCAAAAATTCCGCAATCGATCACGTTTTTCAGAATATTATTGGCGACGATATTTTTCGTCACCCTTTCCCCTATCGCGTAAATCCCGCATCCGCTGCGGCATTCCACGGCGTCCATGAGAATTTCCATCAGATTCCCCGTCACGATGCACTCCGCGCCGTTTTGTTCAAACAATCTTGCGTTGCGGCTAGTGGACGTCAGAATATTTCCGTCGAAAATACATTTGTCGCCGTAATTGCGCACGCTCCTGCCGCAGATGGTATGCGTGGCGAGAATCTTATTCGAGGACACCTTGGCAAACGCGCCCCTGTTTTCCAATCCCACGCTCATGCCCGCCCATTCTCCGACGATGTTGTTCGCGCTGAGGATGGAATACAGACCTTCGTTTATGAATCCGAACGCGTGCGCCTCTTCTTTATGCTTGCCGATATTGTGCGTGCAGTTCGCCTTGATATTGTTTCCGACAAAGCGCCCGAACCTGCCGTCCGTATAGACGCCCGCCGCGCGCTGCCTTTCCCCGTCCCCCCGATTGACGGCGTAGAGGAAGGTATTTTGAACGGAAATACTGTTGGCATAATAGTTATAAAGGCCGTACACGCAGCACTCCGTCGGGAAGTGTTCCGCGAGGCAGGCGGCGCGTATGGTGCAGTTATCGATGACGAGATTGTCCGCCCGCGTTTCCATATGCGTGTCGAGATTTCCGTTATTATAGACGCCTACCACATTCAGCTGCTTGTCAGAGCTGACCTCTATCCTGCAATTTTCGAGGTGCAAGCCGAAAGCGGTGTTGTATACGGCGGAAAAGGTGCGGGTACATTCCTTCGGACCATGGATATGTATTTCGAGATTCATATTCCGAAAACAAACGTTCGCCGCCGAGCTTCTGACGAAAAACACGCACCGATCCCCGTCCGAACAGTCTTCCATATCCACGATTATTTTTGCGTTCGTTCCGTCTATCGTGACGCCCGGACGGGTGATTTCGATCAGGCTTTTCACGTACGTTTTGCCGATGATAAAGCTATTGTCCCTTTGCGGCGTCAGCCTGATTTCCCCGTTCAACTCGATTTTCAGAGGGGAAGCCGTATCGTTGATCTTATTTTCCAATTCTTTATCCATTTTTTCTTTTCTCCGCTTTTTCGCGTTTTTCTTCTCCCGACTCCGCCCCAATAAACAGCAGGACGGAAAAAATGTGTACGTTCGGACAGACGGGAAGCACCAGTTTCCTCACGTTTCCGTTCACGGGAAGCACTAGTTCCTCTCCATATGCGTTTTCGCGGAAGCGTTCATCGGCGCCCTCGCGGATGCAATACGTCGCGCCCAGCGAGATTCGTCCCGTCTTTTTAACCGCCCAATCCTCGATGGTAAACGGAAAATAAGCGGCGGCTCCGTCCTCGTAATCCACGCGGAAACTCACTTCGAAATCCCCCCATTCCGCGGCGGACAGCAATTGAATCCTCACGATGTTTTTGTCTTTCGGAAGCTCTATTTCCTGTCCCCGGCAAACGATGTTGTCCGTCTTCTCCCCGACGAGCAGGCGATGTCCCCGCCGTTTCACGGCTTCTTGGTGATTCTCCGTACAGATGTATTCTCCCGCCCCCGTACAGTCCGCGATCCCCTCGTCGGGTTTCTCCGAAAGCCCCTTGTTGTTGCAATAGGGCAAAATGTTCAGTCGGCTGCGGCGGGTCTTCTCCCCGCCGGCGTTTTTCCTCACGGGAGCTTCTTTTGCGCCGCTTTGCAGGATCTCTTGCAAAAAATCCCTTTCGAGAGATTCTATCTTTAATAAGTATTCGGCGGCGTGCTTCAAGGACTCCGCCGAGAATCGCGCGTGATACGCCTTCAACAGGAGCGCTTTGAATACCTGCCATCCCGCGAGCACGTTTTTGAATCGCTGACAGTACGCGCCGCCGTCCGTTTGCTCCCATTCTTTCAAAAACAGGCAGAAACGGTAACGATTCGTAAGGATGCGCGAAAGCTTCGTCATCAGCTGCGAATGATAAAAAATATTGATCTCGTCCGTCACGAAAAATTCTTTTTCGGGCGACATTTTCGCCAATCCTTTCGCCAAAAGACCGAAGTTTCGGAAATAATCTTTCTCACGAAGCCCCGCCTCTTTTTTTAAAAGAGCTTCCCGATGTCCGACGGCAAAGTCAAAGTTTTCTATGCCGTCCGCTTCGTATCGAAACTGCGAAGCGGCTTCCAGAATCACGTCGTCCGCTCTGCCCGACTTTCGGAAGTACGGATCGACGAGTAAGAATCCTTTTTCGTCGTAGCCCGCGATTAAAAGCGTGTGGTTGTTATGTTCCTTTCGATAAAAAGGATCCCAGGCAAGATAATAGCAGTCGAAATGGACGATGACGGGCACCCCGCGATCGACGCTGTTCCTCAAAAATTCCCGATGCTCCTTCCAGCTTTTTACCGTTTTTTTGTGCAGTTTCAATCCGTAAAGATTATACGCCTTCGCAATTTCTCCCACAGGCTGCAAACAATCGGACACCCGTGCGTTCCTTTTGCCGCGATATTCGAAATCCAGGCACTCGCAGAGCGGCAGCGCAAACTTTTTTCCGTAATATCCCAGCAGCGCCGACAAATTACATTCCAGACACAAATGCCTGTTCTCGATTATCTCGTCATAGGCGGGATATTCCACCGACAATTTTTTTTCTTTCATTTTTTTGATTGCCCCCGTACTTGTTTTCATCACGGATACTATACCACAAAAAACAAAAGCCTATCGGCAAAAAAAATGCCGATAGGCCCTCGCTTACTTATGATAAAATTTCTTTGAATACTTTACAGTATTTTTGGCGATAAAAAAACAAGGTTCTCTCCTGAACGAAAACCTTGTCTGCCATTCTATGTAAATTAAGTTTTTTAATATTCTCTTTGCGGAAAAAGAAACTGCACAAAGATTGATTGACCAAATTCGGTATGCGTTTCG
>ERZ809074.954-NODE-954-length-40599-cov-12.320393_pt1 | contig 40599 bp, 39 predicted proteins | sample MGYA00520795_ERZ809074 | MGnify/ENA primary metagenome ERZ809074 (study PRJEB31570, sample SAMEA3212989) | Homo sapiens | biome: human-gut; feature: human gut; material: fecal | place: Sweden | collected 2011 ...
TTTATCATAGAAGAACCTTCTAAATACTATTTTACAGAAAAAGTTTCACACACTCCCCATTTTCTCTGCAACTTCTTTTTGTGGTTTATCCAAAGTATATGAAACGGTAACTGCCTCATACCATCTTGAATTTTTCTCATATAGATCTGCAAAGATCGTATCGTGTAGCTCGCGGCATTCTTTCTGGCGAAATACTTCTATGAGTTGAGCATCCAGTCCTTCTGACGAATATGGCACCTCCTGCTCCGGAACCTCTTCCATCGGTGTCTCCCATTTACTATCTCTTAGATAGTTCTTTGCCATATTCTTTGCGGTAGTGATCAGCCATGCAGGCACGGACTCCATACATATATCTCCCAGGTTGTCGTATAATTTCAGGAAAACTTCCTGCACAATCTCTTCTGCCACATAGTGATCTTCGACGTAGTACAATGCCGTTCGGTACACTTTACTTACATTTTCTTTGTAAAGCCTGTCGATTTCAGCTTTCTTTACATCTTCAGATTCCACCATTTAATTTCCATCACTTTCAAGTTTATAATTTAGACAGAATATCCTGCTTATCCTCTTCGGTAAGCTCGCCCATCTTCCAGCCAAGTCCAACTTCGTCACCTTTATAACGCGGAATCATATGTAAATGGAAATGGAATACAGTCTGTCCTGCTGCTTCGTTATTATTCTGCACGATATTGTACCCGTCACAGTGTAAGATGCCTGTAAGCTTTGTGATCATTTTCTTAGCCAGCACCATAACTTTTGCAGCCTTATCATCGTCCAACTCATACAAATTGGCATAGTGTTCTTTTGGAATAATCAGTGCATGTCCTTTCGAAGCCGGGCTGGCATCCAGAATCACGCGGAAATCTTCATCTTCATACAATGTTGCTGTAGGAATTTCTCCATTTGCCAGTTTACAAAAAATGCAGTTATCATCTTTCATTTTCATGTCCTTCTTTCCTTTAAAAAATCATTTTTAAAATTGTTGATTATTTTATCCGCCAATGCTACACTATGAAAAAATAAATTCATAAAGGGCGGTAATCATTATGTTCACAGAATCTGATTATGAAAAATTACACCAGATCATGGCAGAAAGTCCTGAGAAAGAAGAGCTTCTCACCAGACTTCTTCACTCCCACCGTATGGATATCAGTACCATCAGCCATGAGATTCGCAACCCGCTGACTCTTATATACAGTACCTTACAGATGATCGAAGCATCCAATCCGGAAGTTCTGAATATCCGGCACTGGTCAGACTTACATAGCGACATCGAATATATGAAACAACTACTGGAAGAGCTATCAGCATACAACAACGGTCAACGTCTGTCACCTTCTTCGACAGATTTCGACATCTTCCTCAAGAAAATTTCCTTATCCTTTGCTTCCTCCATCATTGAAACCGATATTGAATTTATCTCCCGGATAGAGCCGGGACTCCCTGTTATGCCTGCAGATTCCATCAAACTTCGGGAAGTTCTTCTGAATCTTCTTGGAAATGCGCGTGATGCAGTACTGATTCAACAATCTACATGCTCTAATCATCTTGATTCTGCCTGTAATTGTGAAAGTAACAGATCTTTGGATACCAGTAAAGCACTTACTTATTCTCCGCAAATTCACTTTCACGCATGGAAAGAGCATTCAAATCTGATTATCTCCGTCTCCGATAACGGCTGTGGTATTGCACCAGAACATCTATCTTCAATCTTCGAACCATTTGTCACGTACAAATCGTCCGGAACAGGCTTAGGCCTGCCACTTTCCCGCCGAATTATCGAAGCACATGGCGGAACACTGACTGTCCACTCAGAACCAGATTTGCCGGACTGCCAGCTAAAAACTACATTCACCCTTACAATTCCAATCCCTTAAAACATTTTTAATAATGTTTCGGCTTATGTTTCCAATATGTGAGTACTGCCAGTAAAAATCCGGATACCAGCCCGCCAATGTGGGCTGCGTTATCCACCCCTTGTGCGGTGAATCCATAATAGAGACTTAAGCCTGCCATCAGAACAAGTCCTCTTGTTGAAATCTCTCCAACTCGTCCATGATTACGGATTGCAACATAAAGAAGTGCTCCCACAATCCCAAAGATCGCTCCGGAAGCACCCGCTGATACCGCATAGCTTCCCTGACTCACATCAAACCATGCCGATACGAGATTTCCCATCAGTCCGCTTCCAAGATAAATGAGCAGAAAACGGATTTTTCCAATCTCTGGTTCCAGGCTGTAACCGATGACTAGCAGCATCACCATATTGTTCATCAGATGACTGAATCCAAAATGCAAAAACATACTGGTGATCAGTGTATAATATCGTTCTCCGTTCATGAGATATGGAACATACATTGCTCCGTGTTCCATCATAAATGCGGAATCCTCAGTCATACCCATGAAAGACAGTCCGAGGAAGATCAGAACATTCGCTGCTGCGATTGCAATTGTACAAATTGGTAATTTCTTGTAATTTCTCATAGGAAAATTCTCTCATTAATTTTCTGTAATGTCAACGTTATTCTGCAAGATTTTACTCATCAAACTCTACGATCAGATAGTACCCTCTGTCCGTATGTTGTATTTCTTTGATTACGCCCTGTCTTGCATGAATACGCTCAGATGTCTTGTAAATTCCGGACATTGCAACTGCCGGTTCCACTACATAAGTAAACAGGTTCGTATTCGGACTTCTCTCTGTTACTTCCACTTGCTGGCCTTCTTCCACCAGCCCTTGTCTTTCCATTTTAAACCGTTCCTGTCTCACGACAAACCGCCTCCTGTCTCTGATATTCCAGCCGGGATTTTTTCCGGCATCATTCCTGTCAGTACAGTATAACACTAGAGATCTTCTTCTTCAATATACAGCCCGTCCCAGTCTCCCCACTTTGGTTTTCTGCGTCTGTGAAGAAAACGTTTCATCGGTGTCCACAGGTTTTCTGTCTCACGAAGTATCGTACTTCCCATTTCCTGGCTTGCGATCCAGTCATGTTCTGTCCGGTCAAAATATGTGTTTCCTTCCTTTTCTTCCTCTGTTCCCAAATCTGTATTTTTATCCTCTGCCAAAACATTTTCTTCCTCTTCTTTTACACACTCCTTTATAATCTGTTCCAGACTGTAATTTTCTTTCATAGTCTCTTTATGCAAAAGGAACACGATCTGGACACATTCTTTATCCTGATAATCTGCACATTTCACCAGATATTCACTCAGATGGTGAAATCCTTCCCACAGACTTTTTTCTTTCGGTGGATAATAACAAAAATAATACTTTTCTTCTGTGTAAAAAATATACTCCGGATCCATCAGAATACAATTCACATTGAGAAGATACCTTTCTACTTCTTTCACGACACGCAAAATAGATTTTAGCAATATTTTTATTTCTTCTCCACTCATCGTATGCTTTTCATAGAGCGCTTTCATGGACACTTTTCCACTTACATCATAATCATAACAGCTTTTGTCATCCATTCCCCGTCCATGCATTTCCAGCAGTCCTTCCACCTGATTTTCTTCCAGCATTTTATTTTGATAGTCCTCTGTATAAGGGACTGACTCTTCTATCGTAATCTTACGTTCCATTGACGAACTCCTTTATTTTCTTAATATCCCGAAGCTTTTTCTCCGGTTCTGTAATTGCCGCACGTTTTTCCACACTGACTTTCATCTTCCTCCATGTTCCCTGTGCCCGGACACAGACTTCATCTCCTTCCACCGTAACCTGTCCCCGGATTGTAGATAATAAGATACACTTTCCATTCACACGACTTTGAAAAAGTGTTTCCAGTTCCGCCACATCTGTCCCACTTCTATCTCCAGATCCAGTCTGTGAATCCGGTTTTTCTCTCGCCTTATTACTGCCGACTACCGCTGTCTCATAAGCTGCTCCCGCAATTATATTCTTGTCATGGTAATAAAAAAATGCATAGATACTGCTCATGACCAGCAACATAATGATTGGCATTAAGAATGACATCTCTACTGTATAACCTCTCACGCTGCACCTCCCTGCTCTGCCAGCATCAGAATATATCCAAGAGTCAAAAAAGGAAAAAATGGCATCGTCTTCACCCGTCCGCGAAACGCCAATATCACCGAACAGACTCCACTTGTAAAAAATGCTGCTGCCAGCACTCCCACAACTTTCCAAAACCCCAGATATCCTCCAAGAATCATAATTGCCACGCTGTCCCCATAACCGATTGCTTCTTCTGTCACTTTACTGACAAGAAGGAACAGCACTCCCACTCCGATTCCTGCACAGATTCCAGCAAGATCACCTACATTCGTCTGTTCCATCTTTTCCAGGAACACTCTGATCTGATAAAAATCCACTATTTTCCAGAAGACTGTCAATATTCCCCACAACGTCAGAACTTTTCTGGAAACTTTTTTATTTCTAATATCTGACACAGACAGCCCGGTTAGAATTAACAGCACAACTATATCTACCATTCTATTTATATTTCCCACATCTTGTACCTCTTCTCATTCTACTTGTCATTCCCGGCATTCTACTTTCCACCACATTTTGAGCATGCGCGCTTTCCCGGTACTTCAGAAATTCTCGCTGTATATACGGTACGCTTTAATCCGCTGCATGTCAGTGAATTATGATACCGGTCACCCTGATCAGTAATATACACACTTCCACCCATACTGCTGCCATGAACACATTTCTCACAGGCATGATACTTTCCGCCACTTTCATTGCGAAGGCTATTAAGTTCCGATGACGTCGCCGCATGGATCGACAGGTCCAGATGCGTACAATGTGGATTTTTGTGATAGACAACTCCTGTATCCGTTACATATACAATCTGATCATCTTCTTCACCAAACCCTCCTGCCTCATAGCCGGTCCATGCCTTGATCCTCATAGTTTCCTTATAAGAAATCGGCGCTATAGAAAAGCCCGGAACCGGAATCCGCACCTGATAAGATGCCTGAATTTCTCCAATTCCCGTAAACGGCGACAAATAAGATTGATTGCAATTGATTCCTGAGCTGCCACCTTCTACAATGCTTCTCTCTAACCGTTCTGCTCCAATAGAATTTACAACATCACGTTCCAGATTTGACGGAATCACTGCCGGGACTTCTACTGCCTGCACTGCAAGCTTCTTTCCCGCTTCCTGAAGTCCGCTTCGCACAGCCGTCTGCACGGATAACAGCTCCAGCAGTAATACCAATGCCAGCGTCGCAAAAAAGAAGATTGGTACTGCCATGGCAGCCTCCACGGTAATGCTTCCTTTTTTTCGGGTGGATGCAGATGCCCTTCCTGTATGCTTGGATTTGTATATGCTGGATAATAAAGGGATATCTTTATCTGAGTTCATCGAATCTTTCTCCTTTCATTTTTTATGTTTTCAGTTAGCAGAAATTTTATAACTCCCGGTAGGGGGAGCGGAAGGACATCTGCACCCACCCGTCATTGATTCATTTCGTTATTGATTCATTTCGTTATTGATTCATTTCGTTTTTAATTGTATCCAAAATATGTCGGAAAATCGTACATGATTCCACGACGCAGATTACATGTGCTGTGAAATTCTACTCTGCTGATGCAGGCATCTGCCCGAAAAAATGTCTGTCCATATCGTATCTTTAAATTTTGTTCCACCATATCTAATGTACGCATCCCAACTTCATCCTGGGATTTCAGGAACAACAGCATGCGAAGGTATTCCCGATAAGCAAGTCCGCTTTCCATATCTTTACCACTATCTGCTGCCACATTTTCTCCTGCACTGCCAAGCTGCATCAGTCCGGAAAGGCTTAGTTTCCAATCCTCTGCGTTCTTTACAAGTGGTACTTTTCCTCCACTTATCAGCGTTCTAATATCCATGATTGCTTCACCATAAGCCCATGCAAGTAAAATTCCCTGCGCGGCACCCTCTGCCAGTTCCGGAAGTCCGATCACCGTACATAATGTAAGCGCTGCCGCCTCGGCTTCTGCTTTCTTTTCCGGATCCGTCTGGATATACGCATAATCCGGCACAAATCGGACCATAAGAAGCTTACTGGCAACCGTCTCCAAATTTTCTCTGTCGCTGGCGTGACCTTCCAGAATATATTCCAGTTCATAGTCCAGACTCCCATCACCTGCCATGTCACCCCGATTCCCGTTGCTGAAGTCTTCATTAGCAGAATCTCCTCTGACAAAATCTCCACCGACAGAATCTCCACTATTATAATTTCCACTGCCAGATTGCAGGCTATCTGAAGCCATCTTGAAATGTTCCAGCACGTACTCTCCAAACAGTAATTTACTGATTGTACTTCCCGATCCTGCTACATCTGAGAAATCTCCATATCCCTGATTTCGTTTTCTATGAGATACCATTTCCGATAACGTAATACTTTTTTTTGACATTGCACGTCCCTTTGGCATAATCAGATCTACAAGAGGCATGCTTTTTAATTTCGCCACATGCGATAAGGGATTCTCTTCCTCTGGAAGTTCCTCCTTCTGCGACAACAGCTCCTGTAATTCCTGTTCCGTTTTTGCCCCGTCCCTTTCATAATTTTGTAAAGCCTCCTCTCCTGCTTTCCATGTATCTGTCTGTCCAACCAGTTTTTTCACCTTATCCAGTCCGTATTTATTTTCCATATATGCTGTCACCTGCTCGTAAAATGCACTGGCACCTTGGTCCGTCAATAGCTGAATTCTTGTAATTTCCTGATCCATCCCGCTTGCTCCGTAATAGGCCAGCCGTTCCTTTAACAATTCTTCACTGTAACTGCCCGTCTCATAACTTCCTTCCAGCGCAAAAATTCCGTAGACTTCCCAGAGTTCCTTCTGATACTCTGCAAATATACTTTCCACCGCCCGTGTCATATCTGCTCTTCTGTAATTTTTTACATTCTGTAAAGAGGCACTTTCCAGCATTGCTCCGGCAAATGAAATAAGTAAAATAAATACCAGACTTAAATACACTGTGACTTCCCCCTTTAAATACCGCTGCTCTCGCTTGTAATCTTCTCGAAAATCGTCTCGACCAGACTTGTGAGCTGAGATTTGAATATAACGACAAGTGAAATCAGTACAACCAAAATTAAGATAATTTCCACAACTCCGACTCCGTCTTTGTTTTCCAATATTTCTCTCACTCTGTGTTTTAAATACCAAACTCTCCACATAATTAATCCTCCCGCTTTTTCTATTCTTGCTTCTCTACACCCGCTTTTCTATTCCGTCATATCTTCTGTGGCATATTTTTATATTTTTACAATGCCTACATTTGTACGGTAAAAAATGCCGGGACTACAACAATCACAAGCACCTCTGCCAGCATCAGAAACATCGGAAGTAATAGCTTTGTTCCTGCTTCTTCCCCGAGCCGTCTTGCTCTTGCTTTTCGCTCTTCAAAAGACTGGATTGCTTCCAGCCGAAGCAGATCATTTAGACCTTTTGTACCTTTTCTCAGGTTTTGTGACAGCAATGCACCAAATCTCATATATTCCTGTGTCCCGCATCTTCTTCCGAATTTCTCATAACATTCTGCTTCCGGAACACCGCCATCCATCTGTCGGCATGTATACTTCATTTCTTCATAAACTGCACGCTTCCCTTGCTGCTTTATCCGCGAATCGTAATCATTTACAATCTTTCTCCATGCTTTGCGGACCGTCATTCCTGCGCCTAAAAGTAATGTCAGCTTACTGATGACTTCCGGATAATCCAGACACATCTGTTTTTGTCTTGCCTGTTTTTCTTTTATCTCGTTCTGCTTGTCCAGTGCAAAAAACAGCACGGAAATCACAACTGCAGCCGCCATAATTACTGCACCTCTCCAGTTCATTACCGTATAAAAATGTATTTCCTGTCCGTCCACCTGTTTCGGCAATGTTAACGTCCCGGATTCTCTGGTATCCTGATCTTTTTCTGCCACTGTCCGGCGCACCTTTTCTAATAACGCTCCATCACTTCCGGTCATTCGTGGATAGACCATTGCCATACATTCATACAGTACCTGTTTTTCTACATCTTCCCGATACGTCAATATGGCTGTCAGCTTCACCGGTGTCCCTTCACTTACAAGCCTATCTTCCTTTAATTTTCCGTAAATATTGATCACATCATAGCGGTCAAGCTTCCATGTAACATCGATCGGCTTTCCAGGAATCTCGGTCAGAAGATTCAAATCCCGGTCCACATGATCCAGACTTATATTCTCCCCCAGAATCAACGAATCTATTTTCTTTACTGCCTGCTTTAATACCTGACTGATTTCCTGTTCTCCATAGACCTGCTCTGTTACTTCGATCGGAATTTTCCCCAATACCCGGTCTTTTCCCTCTACACGCAGTTCTTCCGTCTTCTTCCCTTTGCCATAAGTTTTTCTTGTGATCTCCTCTACATTTTTTCTGTAGGCACCATTGTAATCCCAGATAAGAGCTGCAACGCCCACCGAAAACACCACTAACATAATCCCGATACTCAGACTTCGATCTCGATGATCTTTCGCCCAAGCCCGTATGCGCCCAAATATATGATCAGACATCCTGTCATCACTCCTCTTCCTGCTATATTTCCGTAAAGATTTCCCATAAATTCCGGAAAACTGACAGTCATATAAAGTACAATTCCAAAAGGAATGACCGACATCACCTGAAATTCATATTTTTTCGCCGCCAGCATTGTATCAATTTCCCGTTTTACATCAATTTTGTCTCCAATCTGATCCGCTGTATTGCGGATAATAGACATCAGATTTCCTCCGCTTCTCTTGGCCGTGACAAAGACTCCGGCAAAGCTTTCCACATCTGGAAGCTTTGTTCTCTCGGACAGTTCTTCTACTGCCTGTTCCACCGGTACCTGTACCCGGATCTGCCTGACCATGATTTCCAGCTCACGTAGAATTGCCGCATCATCAGAGTAAAAAACCTGCATCTCTTTCAGGCTCTCTTTCACTGCATTTTCCACAGAATATCCTGTATTCAGTAAAGAGGAAAATGTCTGTATCAGTTCTTTGAACTGTACTAGAAACTCCTGTTCTTTTCGCTTAATGCATTCGTCCAGAAGCTGTATGTAATACCACACGCCTGCCGGAATCAACAATATAACTGCCACCCATGAGCGGTAATATATCCATGCCGTTCCTGTCACAATAATGATGACCTTCAAGATCATTTTTACATATTCACACTTCTTTATATCCTGCTGCCAGTAACTTCTGTGTATGAACCAGGTCGTCCATTTTTCTCCAAGTTCCCTGAATTTTCCCATCCTTTTCTCCTGTCTCTTCGAATCTGTACAGTGGGCTCACCAGAATCTCACCGTCCTGATAATCCAGGATTTCTGAAACCTCCAGTACTTTACGGCTTTTATCTCTGAGTCTTCCAAGATGCACAATAATGTCGATTCCTGATGCGATCTGTCTCTGAACTGCCCCCAGAGGAAGATCCATTCCCATCAGCACCATGCTCTCCAGCCTAGAAAGCATATCCTTAGGACTATTGGCATGACCGGTACTAAGACTTCCATCATGACCGGTATTAAGTGCCTGCAGCATATCAATTGCTTCGGCTCCTCGAACTTCCCCGACAATGATGCGATTTGGTCTCATCCGAAGCGCCGTCCGAATTAATTCGCGTATAGTAATCTCACCTGTTCCCTCAAGATTGGCGCATCTCGCCTCAAGAGTTACCAGGTTTGGAATATCTAGAATCCGTAGTTCTGCGTTGTCCTCAATTGTAATGATTCTTTCATCCTTTGGTATGTATTGCGATAAAGCATTCAGGAATGTGGTCTTGCCTGATCCGGTTCCTCCACTGATGAATATGTTGTAGCCTGCCCTAACAAGCTTTACCAGAAATTCTTTTACTTCCCGGCAGATAGAACCCCACCGGATCAACTGTTTCATTGTAATTGCTTCTTTTGGAAATTTTCTTATGGTTACTATGGGCCCATTTAAAGCGATGGGCCCCAGTACCACATTTACTCTCGACCCGTCCGGAAGTCTTGCGTCCACGATTGGAGATGCTTCATTTACGATTCGATTGGATCCTGCAACGATCTGTTGAATGACATCTTCCAGCTTCTCCCGCGAAACAAACCTTTTCCCGGATCTGATCAGTTTTCCTTCCTTCTCCAGAAATATATTCTCAGTCCCGTTAATCATAATCTCCGTGATCTTATCATCTTCCAGAAATTCCTGAAGAAGATCAAATTTCCGGAATGCATTAAATAGTTCTCTGCCAAGCTCCGCCTTTTTCCCAAGCGGTATATATTCTCTGCCGGATGCCTCGTCCAGCACGCGGTGAATCAACTCCGTCAGCTCCTCATCCGGAATATCTCTGGACAGATCCAGTTCCTCCAGAATCCTCGCATGAAGCTGTTCCGCCTGTATCATGTGCGTTGCTCCTTTCGTATGATCTTACGTCTGACATCCTCGTAGCCCAGAAGTTCCAGTTCTGCCTCGAACTGCGCCACCTTCGCCTCTGCGACCGGCTCATCAATCGTAAGCATGTGAATCTCATTACAAATCCGAAGCACCCGGTAAATGTCCCGAACGCCTTCATCCATATCCAGAATCACGATTTCATAAATACTTTGTTCTATAATTTTCTGTATCAGCCTGATCCACTCTTCCGAGTCAATCTCCTTAATGTCTTCGGATACAGGCATCGGTACTATATAATCCAGATTTTCCGAGTGTCTCACAATAGTTGTAAGTACCGTTCCGATATTGCTCTGTTCCTGCCTTGCATAGTACAGGACATCTGCCAGTGTCTGTGTTCCTTCCGGAAAATGTCCACCTTCTCCACCGTAAGTTTCCATTCCCAGATACAATACATTTGCCTCCTTTGCCAGTTTTCTTCCAAGCCGGATTGCATAGGTTGTCTTTCCAATTCTTCTCACCGGAGAATATACCGCAATTACTCTGCAGTTCTTTTTACCGGTAATCTTTAAAAATATCTGCTTCTCGTCTCCTGACATGCTGCACTGACGAATCATTTCCGCCAGGATCTGATCTCCCGGCTGGTATTTGTAGATCGGCACCTCCCGGTTTTCCAACGCCACCTCTCTTTCTGGTGCGATTACAAATACCATACCGGCTTTTACCTGTTTTCTGGAATCTTCCGGATACTCCGAAGATATGAACAGAAAATCGATCTTCTCTTTCTCCTGTATAGCCAATACATAAGAAAGATCACTGCATGTCCTGACACGGACCGCCAATTCTTTCTGTCTTGTAAGATACTGTGCAAACGCGGAAGCAAATTTTGTCTCTGGATCACAGATTACCAGATTTTTGCTCTCCACATATTATCCCTCCTCTTCTTGTGTGTTCTCTCGTTATCTTCTTAGGAATTCATGACCGGAATAAATGGTCAAATAACATTGAATTACTTTGAATAACTTGAATGGTTATGTCTTGCCTACTAGAATATAACAATCAGATGTCTTGGATTATAGACAGGCTTTCCCCTTTTGTCTATCCCTTTTTTAGAAAATGTAAAACTTTGTGCAACATAGATAGATTTGTTTTTATCAATCATTGAAAATCATCTGGAAACAGTTATAATATATCCATAGAATTTTAAAACTTACCGACTTTATCTCACTGGAAAGGAGTCCATATTATGGAGTTCAAATTCTTAAAATTACGCGATTTACAAGGTAAAACTCCTTCATTTCCTGCTGCGGGCGAAGTACACATTATCTATGTGCCGGAACCGGATGACAGCAACTTGCACAAAGCAGGTGCCGGGCGTGCCATGATCAGAGAAATCCTTTCTTATTATCTGTGTATTGACAAAGGTCTGGTATGCCTGCATGAATCCAGGCATGGCAAACCCTATCTTGCCTCTCCAGCAATCGGACGGAATCTTTATTTTAATATTTCTCATACCGAAGGCTACCTTGCATTTGCAATGTCAACCTCTACACCACTAGGTATTGATATTGAAAAAGTTGACAGAAATGTCAGGCTTCAATCGCTGATGGGACGTTTTTTTCACGCGGAGGAAATTAAAAAATTTCTTGATTACTCTGACGAAGAGCGTGTAAAACATTTTATCCATTATTGGACTTTAAAAGAATCCTTCGTAAAGGGACTTGGAACAGGTATGACAACTTCTTTCACTTCTTTTTATCTTACGAAGGAATCCGAACGTACATTTTACGTCACTCCGGATAAAAAAGAACTCCAGGACGAATATTCATCCTGGAGAATCACTTCCATTCTTGCTCCCAAAGGGTTTATCTGCAGTGTTGCTTACCGGCTCTCATAAAAGGCCACACCATATAGCAGGGCAACCCCCGGGACTCCTAATGTTCCGGAGGCGGCCATTGTTATTGGATTCAGCCCCACCCTTACCGGAATCTCTTTTGACACGAAGAATCCATTTATCACAAGAATCAACATCACCCCGACTGCCATACGAATCAGAAAATTTATCATAAAATTCGAACATCTCTGTGACATATCCAAGCCTCCTTCTATTTTCATATATATCCTTGTTAAGCTTACCATATGACATATTTTAAAATATCCCCGTCTGATTTTTATTCAGAAATGCTGTTTCATTTCATAGGTTTAATCTTAAAAATCAGTATTATTTATATAGCATACTATTTTTATCCCACATGTTTTTCTATTTAAAAAAGAGGATCTCCTCCCGGAAATCCTCTCATCTGCTTCTCTATTCTGCCAATTTTTTAAAAATATCTAATTTATAATTCAATCTCTATCTTGCGATCCGATCTCTTGTATTGGTGATAAGCCACTCCTGCCGCATCGAACATACGCATAGATGCCTGTACAGCTGTGCTTCCATCATATTTGTTACAGTCGTAGATAACTTCTTTGATTCCACTTTGAATGATTGCTTTTGCACACTCATTACATGGGAAAAGAGACACATAGAGCTTTGCTCCTTCCAGACTTCCTCCACGGAAATTCAGAATCGCATTCAGTTCACTGTGTACTGTATAGACATATTTTGTCTTTAATGGATCTTCTCCTTCTCTCACCCACGGGAACTCATCATCTGAACAGCCCTTCGGCAGTCCATTATATCCCATAGATAAAATCTTATTATCCTGACTGACAATACAGCACCCAACCTGAGTATTCGGGTCTTTGGATCTAAGTCCGGATAGCTTTGCTACTCCCATAAAATACTCATCCCAGTTGATATAGTCTTTACGTTTATCACTCACTGCTGCTTCCTCCTATTTCGTTCCGAAAATACGATCTCCAGCATCACCAAGTCCCGGAATGATATACTTATGCTCGTTGAGTTTTTCATCCAGAGCACCGATATAAATATCTACATCCGGATGCTCTTTCTGCATACGTTCTACGCCTTCCGGAGCTGCTATAATGCACATGAAACGAATATGTTTCACACCTTTTTCCTTCAACATCTGAATTGCTGCTACGCTTGAACCTCCTGTTGCCAGCATAGGATCCACAACAAATACTTCCCTCTCATCACAGTCTGCCGGAAGCTTACAATAATATTCCACTGGTTCATACGTTTCCGGATCTCTGTAAAGACCGATATGACCTACTTTTGCAGCCGGGATCATGCTCAGCATTCCATCGACCATTCCCAGTCCTGCACGTAAGATCGGTACAACTGCCAATTTCTTCCCACTTAATTCTTTTCCAACCATCTTACAGATTGGTGTCTCGATCTCTACATCCTGTAATTTCAGATCTCTTGTTGCCTCATAACACATAAGAGCCGCAATCTCCCCAACAATCTCACGGAACTCCTTGGAACCAACTTCTTTTCTGCGGATATAATTCACTTTGTGCTGGATCAGCGGATGATCCATAACCTGTACTTTAGACATGTTTTTCTCCTCCATCTCATGACATGTTTATCAGATTTTTTAATATCCGGCACACATCTGATTTGATCTGCACCACATAAAGAGCCATCAAGCCTCTATCACATGATGTCCTGCTGCCTTTAGCAATCGATTCATAATTGCACTGCCGATTCCTCCGGCTGCAAATGATTCACTATATATATACTCTACTTCAGCATCATCGAACTCGCGCAATACCGCATACAAATGATTGGCGATAGTTGCTTCGTCTGCCCTTGTTCCTATGCTTTTCACTACGTCTGCCTTGTATCGTCCTACAGTCTCTTGTGTTCCGATCACACCGACTCTATGTCCTTTAGCCATACGCTCTGCAGACATCTGGTTGATCGCATCGATCACAAGTTCCATCGGTCCCTCCACAATACTAAGATCCGCTTTCGGAGCATAATGTCGATACTTCATCCCCGGAGCTTTCGGTTTCACTTTGCTGTCCGGCGTAATCAATGTTCTGTCAATGTCTACTTCACCGATAAGTTCTGTGAGCATCTCCTTTGTAATCGCACCAGGGCGTAAAATCATAGGCGGTGTTACGGTCATATCCAGAATGGTAGATTCAACTCCGATATCTACTGCTCCTCCATCTAAAATCATCTCGATCTTACCGCTTAAATCTTCTTCTACATGCTCAGCTTTCGTCGGGCTCGGACGTCCTGAAGTATTCGCACTTGGCGCAGCAATATACCCGCCGCCCGCATCGATCAAAGCTCTTGCGATCTCATCACTTGGCATACGTACTGCAACTGTATCCAGACCTCCTGTTGTCTCATATGGCACTTCCTCTGTCTTCTGGAAAATCATTGTAAGCGGTCCCGGCCAGTAAGCATCAGCCACTTTATAAGCAACTTCCGGAATAATATCTGCAATCTTATCCAGTGCTCCCATATTCGTAATATGCACGATCAGAGGATTATCCGAAGGTCTGCCCTTTGCCGCATAAATCTTGGTTGAAGCGGTCTTATTCAAAGCATCAGCACCGAGACCATATACTGTTTCTGTTGGAAACGCTACCAGTCCACCTTCTTTTAAAAAGTCTCCGGCCTGACCAATAATCTTCTTTCCTTCCTCTGTATTAAGTTGTTCTTTTGTAATTTTTTCTACTATTGTCTTCATGTTTTTTATTATACTACACCTGTTATCACTTTCCAAATATTTTTTCGAACCAAATCACGTCTGTCTGGCTATTCATTCTATGTACCATCGGCAGCATTTCTCAGATACTCGTCAATTCCTGTTGCGATTGCCTTGGCGATTTTTTTCTGATAATCTTTTCCCGCCAGAAGCTCTGCTTCTTGTTGGTTGCTCAGGAAACCACACTCTACGATGATTGTCGGCACCTGAGTCCTCCTGAGCAGGTAATATGTATCATTGGCCTTTTCCTGCCTCGTATTCTCACTGTCCGCGCCAAGAAGCGCCTGCTGCATCAGCTTTGCCGCTGTATGCCCTTCTGCTGAATGGGAATAATAAAATACCTGTGCACCATGTATTTCCTCTTCGTGATAACTATTCTGATGAATGCTGACCGCAAGCCCCGGAGCCTTTTCATTTATCAGATCAACTCTCGCTTTCATATCCTGTATTTTGGAATTTCCAGAAGTTTCTCCTGCGAGCATCTGATCTTTTTCCCTGGTCATAACAACTTGATAACCTTTATTCTTCAGTTCTTTTTCCACTTGTTTTGAAATCTTAAGGTTGATATCTTTTTCCAGAACTTCATTGATACCAACCTTTCCCGGATCACTTCCCCCGTGACCACTATCTATAACAACAAGATCCATCTTCCGCTCTTGTTCACTTTTCACCTGATCCGATTGTACATATTTTTCCAGATTTCGGCTGACGGTATAGATTCCTGCCAGCGCCAGAAGTAATACTAACAATTCAATTTTCTTGCGCACTTCCTGAAACCTCCAAAACTTCGTATATTTCACCAAAGCACCTGTTTGTTTCAGTATATGAATTTTCCCATCTGTTCATTCAAAAAAAGAAAGACCAGAAAGTAATCTCACTCTCTGATCTTTCATCACTCTAATTTACATACTTCAAAATCAAATCCCAGATATCTGAACTTTCCTGTCCTAATGCCCATGCGGCAGTACCTGCAAGCTTATTCTCCTTCATGAGTTGAAGCTTCGGCTCAATCGAGGTTGCATCCTCCAGCCAGATTTCATATGTTACACCGTCAGCTTCCCAGGTCGCATAATTATTCCCGGTTGTTTCATCTAATGTTGTTTCTGCACCTGCCTGGCTGATCTTATCTCTGGCTGTAGACATTCCCAGTGCTTCACTTGTCACCTTCATCGGATAATCTGCTGCTTCTGTTCCTGCCTCCTGATTCAGTTCTTCCTGTGTTTTCGGCGTTTCCGACCACAGTCTTGTAAAGAACGGAATCCCATTGATCACTTTCTCTGCCGGTACTTCTTTGATTGTCTCCTCAATTCCTTCTTTTACAAATTCATAAGAAGATACTGAACCTGCTTCCAGTGAACTTCCATTATGCTCATCATATCCCATAATAATGACATAGTCTGCCATAACGCCCTGTTCTTTGCGATTGTACTGTTGATTATATCCCTTAGGAACATAATTATCCACCGAAAGTACGATACCATTTTGTCTGCATTTTACAGACAGTTCTCTGATAAATTGTATATAATGAACTCCACAATCTTTTGAAATCTTTTCAAAATCTACATTGATGCCGTCTATTCCGACCTGCATCACCGCTCCTATCAATTGATTGATAAGATTCTCTCTTCTCGAGCTATAGCTGAGTAATTGAAGTGATTCATCATTGGATCCGATTCCCCCATCGAAATCCCTGATAGCGGCCCACACTTCCAGGCCTGCCTGATGTGCATAATTTACATAATCTGTTGAAGCAATCGATTCAAGATTCCCTTCTGTATCTTTCACATGGAACCATGTCGGCACAATTGTCGTTAACCCTTTACTATCTGCAAGTCTCTGCTGCAAACCGCTATTGGCGGTACTGTTGGTTACATTATGCCATGCCATATTAATGGTATAATCTTTCTTGATACTGGTGTATTCCGGTTCCGTAAAATCGCGGGTAACATTCTTAGTTTTTTCATTCTTCAATGCATTTTTCTTCACATATCCGATATACCCGTCTTTTGTAAGAATCTTTTTCCAGTTCTGTTCATTCTCCAGAACGATCACTTCATCTTTTTTCTTCACATCTGTCACGATTGGGCTCTTAACCCCGCCGCGATATCGAACCTGTGTATCTGACTTCACTGTTGCAACCTGTTTCTTTCCCCAGTCACAAGTAATCATCACCCGGTTCGGACTATCATATACTTCATAATCTATATTCGTATATTGCTGAATAAAATCTAATGCGACATAAGTTGTGTTTCCTTCTGTCTTCAGGATAACATAATCTTCACTTTTCTTTTCTTTGGAAACACTGTAATCTTTGCTTCCGATTTCCACAGTTACAATATCTGTCGGCAGTGTGTACAAAAGCTTGTTCTCATTGGCATCCCAGTAAAAACGGCTGTTGATATAATCTCTTACAACTTCATATTGCACATACGCTTTCCCATCCGATATCATTCCGTGAGGTTCCACAATCTGATCATCTACCGTAATAGCCATCTGACTATCGTTTTCAATTCCATAATATTTTTTTACATCCATCCGTTCCTTTGACGGACTGTACTTCTTCCACAGAAATGCTCCTGCAATTGCGGCTATCCCAAGTATGATCAATAATAGGATCATCAATCCTACACGTCTTTTTCGCTTGCGTTTTGTCTGCGCTTTTCTTGCTGCCGGCCGTGCCGCCTGCTTTTTCTGATTCTTAGAGATCTTTTCTGCCTTCTGCGGTCTCTTCTTCGGTCTCTCCTGACCGTCTTCTGATATCGGACGTCTCTTCTTCGGTCTCTCCTGACCGTCTTCCGATACCGGACGTCTCTTCTTCGGTCTCTCCTGACCGTCTTCCGATACCGGATGTCTCTTCTTCGGTCTCTCCTGACCATCTTCTGATATTGGACGTCTCTTCTTCGGTCTCTCCTGACCGTCTTCCGATACCGCCGGTCTTTTTCTCACCTTAGATTTTCCCGCTGATGATCCTGCATTTCTCGCTCTGCGGCGTTCTCTATCTTCTACGGCTGCCTTTCCTGACAAAGTTTCCGCATTCTCCCGACTTGCTTGTCCTCTCGCTCCGCCCTCAGTCTCCGTGCGGCCGGATGACTCCTGGCGTCGCTGATTCTGCAGATTGCTGGCGCTTTTTGCCCACTCCGTTTTTTTTCGCGGATCTGTGGTTCTCTTGATTTCCTTTTCGTCCATGCTGCACCTCCTACTCGCTATTATAACAAACGAGTGGACATGCGTCATCCTTTTTCGACAAATTCAGGCCTTGCTTATGAGGGTACTTACACACTTTTTTTCAAGAATGCCTCGGCATTCTTGCTGCGAGGTGCGCGCCATGCAATTGCATGACACACTTCTACCGCGCACCTCTGCAAGTCTACACTCCGTTTCGGTCGGCGCAAAACCATTGTCCACCGGACAATGTGCGCCCTGCCGGAGGCTATATCATCTATCTTGTTCCTGCATCTCTACATCATCAAAACACAATTCTTTTATATCTCCATTATCATTCAACACATAATCCCGCATATAGACTGCATCCTCCCTCACAATGTGAGCCTGCACAATCTGCATGGGACTTGCCGGCACCCCGTTCATTAACATATATACTCCCTTTTTTTCATAACCTGCCAACTCTGAAAAAAGACTTTGATAATTCCTTTCTCTGGGGTCCCCCATGACTTTACCTCCTCCTCAATAATGCACTTCCCCGGTCGCATTGTCTTCGAAATCTGTATATGACAAACCAGAAGGATAAAATGCCGTGATACATTATCCCACATATCCAGACACGTCCACTTTTCTGCTAGAAAACAGCCGTGCATTACTATTCAACTATCTGTTGCTTTGTTACCTATCTGATTGATTTTTTCATGATCTGTTGTTATTTAATTGTTATTTGATTGTACTCTAATTGTTATCTGATTTTTTCTGATTGTTGTTTTTATCTGATTGTTATTACTCTTGAATCTTTGCGCGGAATTCGCGCTATTTCTCGAATTCTTATTCTGATTGGCTAGATACTGTTAAGAATTACTTTTTAAGAAATATGTTCTAAAAATATAGTTACCAGGGAAAACTATTTTCTAGTACGGTCATTATAATGGATACTCTTTTTAAAAGCAAGCACTTTTTTGATTTTATATTTATTTTATTGAACAAAAAACTTTTTCTATGCTATACTATGTGAAAGGAAGTGATAAATATGAAGATTGAAAAATTAAGTGACAATCAGATACGCTGTACATTAACACGCGCAGATCTAGCCGAACGTCAGCTCCAACTCAGCGAACTGGCTTATGGTACAGAAAAAGCGAGATCACTTTTCCACGATATGATGCAACAGGCAGCACAGGAATTTGGTTTTGAAGCAGAGAATATGCCATTGATGATCGAGGCAATCCCTTCTTCCTCAGATTCAATCGTGCTGATCATTACTAAAGTCGAGGATCCAGAGGAACTCGACACGCGTTTTTCTAAATTCGCACCTCTTCCGGGGCAGGATGGAGATTCTTCCCGTCAGGGACTCCCTGACAAACTGGAAGGTGCTGAATCTCTTCTTGATCTGCTTGGCAAAGTCAAAGAGAAGATTAATGCTGCACAAAGTTCTTCCAAACCGGAAAATCCAGTCAGCTCTTCATCAGAATCTCTAGATGATTCTAAAACTGAAGCTTTGGAGAATGAAATACCAAAAGACGCTGCACCTAAAAAACCTGCAATCCGTCTGATTTCATTTGCCTCTATGGATAATGTCCTTGCGGCCTCACGATTACTTGGAAATATGTACTTTGGTGCGAACACTTTGTATAAAGATACTGTCGAAAATATTTATATCCTTGCGATGACTCAGTCAGAACATACACGAAAGGATTTCAGTCGACTCTGTAATATGTTATCTGAATACGGTACATTAGAGAAGACCTCCGGCGCTACAATTGCTTTCCTCGGAGAGCATTGCAAAGTACTACTGGAAAATGATGCAGTACAGCAACTGGCTAATGTTTAAACAAAACTAAGAAAAATCTTTCAGGCTTATGCCTGACAATAAAAAGCGGATTCCAATTGGAGTCCGCTTTTTATTGTTCTATTTTCTGTTGTTCTGCAAATCTAATATTACTCACCAAGTTTTGCATTAATTGTTGCATTCAGTTTCTCAACAAGAAGATCTGAATCAATTCCGTGAACATATGCAGCATCTGCAAGTGATTCTCCGATAGAGCTTGGGCATCCGATGCAATGCATTCCTAATCCTGTAAGAACATCTACAATTTCAGGGCACTGCTCATAATATGTCTGAAGCAGTTCTCCCATAGTCATTTCCTTTGTAACTCGTGCCATGTGTGCACCTCCTTTTCTTTTACGTTTTCTTATTATAATTGCTTTTCACCATTGTGTAAACATTTTATGACAATTTTCCATTAAAATTTGATTTTTTAAAAGTCAATACGTTTGCCGATTTTTTTCGACAAAATACTATTTTTATCATAACTTCACAAAACATTCGTTCTTTTATTTACCTTGAATTATCCCCAGTTTCCACACCTTTTTATGTGGATAATGTGGAAAACTTTTAGAAATCATGTATTTTTCCACCTTTTTTCACGTTTTTAGTGTGGAAAACTTGGATAACTCAATGTGGATAAATTTTTAACTATTTTTCAACAATCAAATTTTTTATACATTTTTGTCTATTTTGTACATCCGGCAATTTTTCACTTACTTAATCTGTTCTTTTATGCTTCTGTTCAATATGCACCAATTTAAAGTAATCTTCTTACTGTCAGGATTCCTTTATACGTGGCAGGCAATATCCCGATTCCTTTTCGGCTATTAATTGCATTTACAATTTGTCCGTCTCCCATGTAAATACCGACATGTCCATCATAGCAAATGATGTCCCCAGGAAGTGCTTCCGAATAACTGACTCCCCTGCCGGCACTTCGCATTTCTGAAGATGTTCTTGGAAGATTCACTCCAAAATGTGCGTAGACAGACTGCACAAAACCAGAGCAGTCAGCTCCATTTGTCAGGCTTGTGCCTCCCCAGACATATGGATTGCCAATAAACTGACATGCATAATCCACCACTGCCTGACCACTTCCGGCAGCCTCTCTCACAGCCTGAGCCTCTTCCTCTGCTTTCCTGGCCGCTTCTTCTGCCTCCGCAGCCAAACGTGCTTCCTCTTCTTCTCTAGATTCTGCATAAGAAAAAGCTTCTTTTGGATCTGCGCTTGCAGAAGCTTCTACGACTTCCTCTGCCTTCTGCTGAGCATTTCTTCCTATTATTATATACTGCGAATACACATACCCTGTAACCGAACCAGATTCAATCTTCGTCCATTCTCCAACTGGTCCTACGATTTTTGCTGCATAACCGGGATATAATTTACCCACCCATTCGCTCTGCTTTGTCGGTTCACTTCTTATATATAAAAATGATTCAACATCTGCAAAAGCCATATCTAAATACTCGCCCTTATCTTCTGGTACCAGATAATCCTCCACCTGAATCTCTTTCTGTGAAGAATAACAATCATTCAGCACCTGCTCAATTCCCACTCCTGGCATAGTGTGATTATCCTCGATATCAGAAGCATATGCCGTAGCTGGGAAAACTCCAATAGCTCCTGTCAAGGTAACTAGGAACAATCCTTTTCTAAGAATCGAATCCATAAACTCCCTCCTTATGTTTTCTTTTCTTATCTTTTGTAAATATTACAGAATTGTTACATATGTTACGTGTTTATTATATCACGCAACAATCCCATGTCAAGGCTATTATCCCGACTTTTTCTCATCATATTACATCCATTTCTTCACTTTTTTTACAAAATTTTACAATCAATTGTTACAAAAGTATTACATTTATAAATTAAAAGTTGACAAATGGAACATTTTCTATTATTATAATTATAGTAACAATTATCATTATCGAGGAGGTTATCGCATGGCTACATTGAAATACAGCAGACAGCGAGCATCCATTAAAGAATATCTCGATCATACAACTGAGCATCCAACTGCTGATACTGTATATCTTCATGTAAGAGAAGAATTCCCCCGTATCAGTCTTGGAACTGTTTACCGGAATCTGAATCTGCTTGCTGACATGGGCGAAGCAATTAAGATTACCACTCCTGACGGTGGGGACCGATTTGATGGCAATACTCACCCACACTATCACGTTGTATGCACTTGTTGCAACCGGGTATTTGATCTGCATATCGACGAAGCTCACATCAATACCATGAATAAACTGGCCGAGGAGCATTTTGATGGCACGATTGATTCACATGCAACATTATTCTATGGAACTTGTCAAGACTGTCTCACACAGAAAACATCCCGTGAGTCATAACAAACTTGTCAGTCTATTTTATCAAAAAGATAAATTTAATAAAAAATATTATTGACAATGACAAGTAATTATGCTATCTTAATATCAGTAACAATTACTAATATTGATTTAGGGTTTTAAAAATAAATTCATTTACAAAAAATGCAAACGAAGCTCTAAATCATAAAACTAACTTGAACAACAAAAAATTTTAATAAAAAGAAAAGGAGATTATCATTATGAAAAAATTTGTATGTACAGTATGTGGATATGTTTACGAAGGAGAGGCTGCACCAGCTGAATGTCCAGTCTGTCACGCACCAGCTTCTAAGTTCAAAGAGCAGTCAGCCGATAGAACATGGGCTGCTGAGCATGTAGTAGGCGTTGCACAGGGCGTAAGCGAGGATATCTTAGAGGATCTTCGTGCAAACTTCGCAGGAGAGTGTTCCGAAGTAGGAATGTACCTGGCAATGGCAAGAGTTGCACACAGAGAAGGATACCCAGAGATTGGTTTATACTGGGAGAAAGCTGCTTATGAAGAAGCTGAGCACGCTGCAAAATTCGCTGAATTACTTGGTGAAGTTGTCACAGACAGCACAAAGAAAAACCTTGAGATGCGTGTAGATGCTGAGCACGGTGCAACAGAAGGTAAATTCGACCTCGCAAGAAGAGCAAAAGAAGCTAACCTTGACGCAATCCATGACACAGTACATGAGATGGCAAGAGACGAGGCACGTCACGGAAAAGCATTCGAAGGCCTGCTTAAGAGATACTTTGGCTAAGCTACAAGCTGAGCAAGGATAAAAAGAAAGCTGGCAGGATGGGGAATTTATTCACCAGACTGTCAGCTTTTCTTTTTAGACTTATTGGGCGACAGCCCTACATGAGGAAGTAGCGCCAGCGGATTCCGAATGGCTCGGCGTAGCCTCGTTGACTTATACGGCGACAGCCGTCCATGAAATAGACCGCTAGGTCTATGAATGGGCATGGCGCAGCCTTATTAACTTATTGGGCGACAGCCGTCCATGAAATAGACCGCAGGTCTATGAATGGGCATGGCGCAGCCTTATTAACTTATTGGGCGACAGCCATACATGAGGAAGTAGCGCCAGCGGATTCCGAATGGCTCGGCGCAGCCTTACAACCGCTTCACATCCACTTCATCTTTCTGCCGGATTTCATCCAGAACCCATCTTCCATCTTCACGGATAAATACCCAATACTCATAAAATGTTTCCGGAGATGTTTTTCCACGTACAACTTCTCCTGTATCGATATTTATATAATATCCAATCATTCTTCCATGAATCAGATAAATCACCCGATCGTGTTCTTCGCCTTCTTTATCAAAGGCAAATACCGGAGCCGCATTTAAAAATCTGACTCGTTCTTGTACTGGCTTTTCATGATTTACTTCCATCCAACCCAGTTTCGAATTCCAATTTTGAATAAGATTTTTGCTCAGGTATTTTTCCGCATAAGATGTATCCTGACGCCTCCAACATTCCTGAATTACAAAATATGCTTGCTTCACATATTTTTTCATCTTTTTCGGATTCCATTCTTCTCCTGGTTTTTCAAATGATTTCATAGAACGCAGGCTCTTTCGCTTTGCTTTTTGAATTCCATAATGAAACACTATCGTTCCGGCTCCGGCCATACAAATAAATGTGCCCCACCAGATAATCATTTCAACCGGTCCTCCGCGTCTTCCTCCTTGCCCGTAATAATGACTATGCGATCCACTGCCCGAACTGCTTCCAGATCCTCCCCCAGATCCTCCACTGGAACCTCCGCCACCGGCCCGTGCATATCCTGTAACCGTAAAACACATGCAGCATATAACAATTAACAGTATTCTAAATATAACTTTATGTTTTTTCATTTTCTTCTCCATCAATCCATTCGAAATATTTTATTCTATTGTAACATAGTTATTATTGTTTAATCTCGCCTTTTGCACATAGTATTTAATACTATATATAAAAGAATAGATTACTACAAGATATTGACATCGAAAACGTTTTGTTTTATAATTAAATAGTTTGAAATTCAAACTATTTAATTTCAAGCATAAATGATTCTGGAAAGGATAAATATTATGAATACAAAATTAAAACATCTTCAAATTGGTGATCTGACTGCCAGACTCCCAATCATACAAGGTGGCATGGGCGTCGGTGTCAGCCTGAGTAAACTTGCCGGAGCTGTAGCAAAAGAAGGTGGAGTCGGCATCATTTCCACTGCCCAGATTGGTTATGACGAGGAAGGCTTCGAGAAAGATCAGGCAGGATGTAATCGTCTTGCTATACGGAAACATATTCAAAAAGCAAAAGAAATCGCCTGTGGCAACGGACTTATCGGAGTAAATATCATGGTGGCTCTAAAGCATTATGAAGAACACGTAAAAGAGGCCGTTGCCGCTGGTGCCGATGTCATTATCAGTGGTGCCGGACTACCGATGAAACTTCCGGCTCTTGTCAGTGAAACTTGCCGTACAAAGATTGCACCAATTGTATCGTCTAAAAGAGCATTACAGATTATTTTAAAACGCTGGGCACACAGATATGACAGAACCGCTGATTTTATTGTAATTGAAGGTCCAAAAGCAGGTGGACATCTTGGATTTTCTACGGAAGAACTTGTTAATATTAATTCTCTTAATTATGATGAAGAAATCAAAAATATAATTGAATGTAAAAAAGAGTATGAAAAACAATACAACAAAAAAATACCAGTCATTGTTGCCGGTGGTATCTTTGACTCAGCAGACATTGCCCACGCATTGGGACTTGGCGCAGATGGTGTTCAAATTGCAAGCCGTTTTGTTGCAACAGAAGAATGTGACGCATCAGATGCATATAAGCAAGCTTACATACATGCCAGAGAAGAGGATATTCAAATAATCCAAAGCCCAGTCGGAATGCCGGGCAGAGCACTTCGCAATGAGTTCATCAAGAATATAGAACGAGAGCGTCAGCCAATAAAAAAATGCTATAACTGCCTTGCCCAGTGCAATCCTGGCACTGTTCCTTATTGCATTACTCAGGCGCTGATCAATGCTGTAAAAGGTGATATTGAAAATGGGCTTATCTTCTGCGGAAGCAATGTTGGCAGAATACATCAAATGACTACCGTACATAATTTGATGGAAGAACTTACCGATTTTTCTTCACTCAATGAAATTTAAATCCCAAAGCAGGCATCTCCGCCAATGAGCGGAGATACCTGTTTTCATTATTTATTTTCTAACTGTTCAATTTTCTTCATTAATTTTCTAATTACTTGATCCTGCTCTTTGAGCCTATCGTCCTGTTCTTTGAGCCTATCGTCCTGTTCTTTGAGCCTATCGTCCTGTTCTTTAAGTTTGTTAATTTGATCTTTAATTCTATCATCCTGTCCCTTAAGTATTTCTTCCTTCTGTTTTATATCTTCTTGCATCTCGTCAATCATTAACTGTGCCGTGTTCCGATCCATTTCTGCTAATTCTTTCGAGAACATTCCCATCACCTCTTCAATATTCTGACAGATTTCATAGACTTGCTGATACATTTCCTTGAAATCCGGATATTTTTCAATAACCTTCAAAATAATATCCGGATCATCTGAACCCATAAATGCAAGCCATGCATCTCGTCTAGTTTCCAGTTGTATACCTATATTTTGCTGGTATTTTAAAAATATGTCAATAGAAATAAATAAATATTTTTGCAAAAGATTCAGTTGGATTCCTGTATTTGAATGTTGTTCAAAATAATGAATATATGTGTCCGGAAATTCATGAAACTCGGTTGGACTTTTTTCAAACAGAACAATCGTGTATACATCTTTTACATCAGTATAATTAAATTTCTTTCCTTTTTTACTTCGTACTTTTTTGTATTGACGTAACAACAAATCTGCTGAATAACATACACTTCTTGCTCCTGGAAATTTATATCCGATTTTCTGAACTTCCAGATTTACAATACTTCCATCTTCCAACTCGACTACCATATCCATAATCACAAGCGTAGATTCGTCCGAAATCCGTGTTCCATCGTTCGGAAGCACTTCCTTAATATGTACCTGCTGCCCTATCAATAATGAAAGTAATTCTTCTACTCGTTCCGGCACTGTTTCCGGATTCAAGATTTCTTTACTAATAAAATCATACATAATTTTTACACCTTTTACTCCCGTGCAAAAATCCAGAAATTCCTTTCGGTACTTTTTTTCCCAGCTATAAAATTCTTGTTTTAATTTCGGTTTTGCTTCAATTTCAGCTAATACCTCTTGTCTGGTATGAATCATTGGAAAATACTGTCGTAATTTGTTGGTCATAGGCTATACCCTCCTTCAAAATTTTGTCATCTGTTCTTTCATATCGGGTATTTGTTTCAGAAATCGAAACACCGAGATGAACGCCTAACGGCTTTGGGAATATCTGGAGACTAGATTTTCTCCTAAGATGAACGTAGCATAACATATATTATTCAAAAAATAAAGCGTATTTTACATTTAGTAATAATAATTAATAATTCGTTAATATATCCTTGATAAGATTCCCTCTCATCTGCTATAGTCTCTAGAGAGCTTTCGTATACGCAGGAAACTACATTTTCTACGTATACGAAAAACAGCCTGAAAGTTTTCCTCTCAGACTGTTTCTTATTCTCTGCTATTTTTTGCTTTCCTCGCTGTTTTGACAGGAAAATTATGTCTGCTGCACGGCTCCTTCATCTTCATCTGCTACAGCACAAATGCGTACATCACTACAAAGTGGCACAGGCTTCCTCCCATCACGAACAGATGAAAAATCTCATGGCTTCCAAAATTTTTATGCTTGCTGTTAAAAATCGGAAGTTTCAGTGCATAGATCACTCCGCCGACTGTATAAATGATTCCGCCTGCTAAAAGCCATCCAAATGCCGCCGGTGACAGGGAGTTGAGCAGCTGTGTAAATGCAAGTACACAAGTCCACCCCATTCCGATATAAAGTACGGAAGATACCCACTTCGGGCAAAATACCCAAAACGCCTTTATCAGAATTCCCGCAATTGCGAATCCCCATACAATTGCCAATAGAATCCATCCCATACGTCCGCCGAGCACTAACAGACAAATTGGTGTATAACTTCCGGCAATCAATACGCTGATCATCATATGGTCAATTTTCTTCAGAATCGTATTTACCTTCTTGGAAATGTTAAATGTATGGTATGTCGTGCTGGCTGCATAAAGCAGGATCAGACTTACCGCATAAACTGCAATAGATACAAGATAAATCCTGCCAGGCTCATGAGCTGCTTTGATAAGCAACGGAATTGCTGCAAATATTGCCATCAGCATTCCAATAAAATGTGTGATCGCACTTCCCGGATCTTTTACATGTTCTTCTATTACTTTTGCCATAACTTACCCCTCCTGAAAATAATGTTATATTCTTCTTTCGTATTTCCATACGTAGTTTTGATTACTACTTGTTCTTATATCAATATTATAACCGTTATTTTCAAAAAAGCAAGTCCTTAAATATTAAATATTTCCGCTCCATTCTCAATCAATTGTAACTTCTCTTTCCTTTTCATATGCTTAATCGCATACTCCCGGCTCATTGCCTCTTCCTTCGTGGCAAATGTTTCCGAATACACCAGTTTCACCGGCAGACGGCTCTTCGTATATTTCGCGCCTTTTCCCGCATTATGAGCCTGTATTCTTTTTTCCAGATTGTTCGTCCAGCCAGTGTAGAGACTACCATCCCCACACTCCACAATATATGTATAATTCATGATTTCTCCTTTAATTGGGGACGTAGCAAAACTTCATTTTACTACGTCCCCAATTATACACATTCTTTATCTTTTTGTCATATAATCTACAGGGTTTACTGGTGTTCCATCTTTTCGTAATTCCATATATACGTTGCATCCTTCCACGCTGTAATACTTTGTCGGCTGTCCGATATAGCCGAGAATGCTTTTTGCTTCTACCTGGTCGCCGACTTTTACTGGCACTTCTTTTAACTGTCCGTAAAGGACTTCGTAACCATTTCCAAGGTCTACGGTCACGGTTGTTCCTGTCTGTGCGGTCACATCAATGGATTTAATTATTCCCGGTGCACCGCACAGAACCTGGTCTCCTTCTGCTCCGCTGATAACCAATGCCGGATTATACTTGTATTGGTCTAGTGTCGCGAAGTAAACTGTTTTGTCCATGCTGTAATTCATAAGCACCGTGCCGCTTACAGGCCAGATCATCTTGCTGTCGCTTGTAAAGTTTGCGGAAGATGCACTGCCCGCTGTCCTTGCCGCCTGCTGACTTCCGTTAGTCTGACTGTTGCCGTCCTGGTTGCCATTATTTCCAGATCCATCTGTGTTTCCGGCTGTTGCAGCATTTTTGCTTGCAGTCCCTGCCGTTCCTGCACCAGAGCCACTCTTTTCGGCTTTTCCACCGGTTCCGGCTCCATCCGTGCCTGACTCGGAAGCACTGTCTTTCTGTGCATTTCCACTTGCTTCCTGACTGGCTTCCTCCAGTGCTTTCTTCTGTTCCTCCAGTTGTGCTTTTGCAAGCTCCCCTTCTTTTTTCACTGTCTTGTAATCCCGCATTGTGTATGTTCCAACAATTGCTATGGCTGCCACAAAGCACAGAACTGCCGCCAGTGTCGCCTTACGATTTCTCTTTTGCTTCTGCCTTGGCGTCATTTTTTTCGGACCGGCATGTTCTTTGCCGCGATCCATCTTATTATTATCGTTCATTTTCATCACCACCTCTGACTCTATTCTTGCCAGATTGTAGTGGTACTATACAAACTACATATAAAATATTGTCTTTGACTTTTTCTAGCCTTTCTTATATGGAAATTTCAAGAATGCCTCGGCTTTTTGTACAATACTATTATGACTTTACAAATTTTGCTACTCTCCTGCTCCGCCTTCCACCTGCACGATCTCCACGCCTTCTTTCAGTTCTGTCCCTTCGAAGAAATGTGCCAATATCTCTTCCATGCTTTTTCCTTCTTTTGCCATTTGATTTGCCGTGTACTGGCTTAAGCCCAGTCCATGTCCAATACCCCGGGTCGTGATCCGCAGCTTTCCGTCATATTTCTGAAAAGAAAAGCAGCTTGATGCGAGATGATAATTGGTTCGGAATTCTTCTCCACTCACGGTGTCATTTCCAACCCGGACGCTAAGTACATATCCTGCAGTGTCTACCCCAGTCACTTCTGCATCCATATCGTCTATAGTAATTGTCTGAATTTGTTCTTTCGACTCAATATCTAGCGGACAGTCCACAATCTTCAGATACGGATAATCTTCGCTCCCCAGCGCCTCCCGTCCATCCCTTGTACTTCCATTACTGAGTCTGCAAAATGGTGTCTTTGCCAGCGCATTTTCATAAGTCAGCACCTGTCCGTTGGTCTCCTCCCATGCATGCTCAAGCCGCTTATAATACTTGGAATATTGATCTGCTCCCCAGGAATCCTGCATATCTTTCTTTGTCCAGTATCTCTCTTCTAATATAGTATCTGCCCCTGCGCCAAGCGCCAGACATACCTGGGTCCGCACAAGAACTGCCTGGGTTTTTAAAGCTTCCTCCTCATAAACCGCAGGGATTTCTCTGGCCATAATTCCAATACAGTATTCACTGAGCGGCATCTGAATTTTATCCACATTTTCAGCATTAGAATCTTCCTGTTTTCCACCATCACTGCCGGACTTTTCCCCGTCTGCCTTCACATTTACCATAGTCTCGTCCACTCTGGAAGCTCCATAAGCTCCCGGTCCGCTTAAGAACACGGTGATAATATAGGGCAGCAATATAATGATCAGAAGATAGCACCCCAGTTTTTTTAATCTATATTTCAAATATGCAAATCTCATATAAAAAACGCCCTCCCATATAAAATATGAGAAGACGTTCTTTTTTATTCTTCAAGAATGCCTTTGCATTGTTTCTGCATGAACTAAACTTCTACTGTCACTTTATCCAGATGCCAGATATCATCCACATACTCCTGAATCGTTCTGTCAGATGAGAATTTTCCACAGCTTGCAGTATTCAGAAGTGCCATCTTAGCCCATCTGTCTTTGTCGCGATAAGCTTCTTCAACCTTCTTCTGTGTATCCGCATAAGAACGGAAATCCTTCAGAATGAAATACGTATCAGCTTTGCTTCCACCTTGAGCTGTCAAAAGTGAATTATACAGGTCACGGTACATTTCCTTATCACCTTGTGAATATGTTCCATCCACAAGCTGGTTCACAACGCGTCGGATATCGGCATCACTATTGTAGATATCCATCGGATTGTAGCCGCCATTGTTCTCGTAATTGATGACCTCGTCAGAGCTGAGTCCGAAGATAAATGCATTCTCTGCACCAACTTCTTCAACAATCTCCACATTTGCTCCATCCATCGTTCCAAGTGTCGGTGCGCCGTTGAGCATGAACTTCATATTACCGGTTCCTGACGCCTCTTTGGAAGCTGTGGAAATCTGCTCGCTTACGTCAGCTGCTGCGAAGATGATCTCAGCATTTGACACACGATAATCTTCGATGAATACAACTTTCAGTTTGCCATTGATGCTGCGGTCATTATTGACTACATCCGCAACGGAATTGATCAGTTTGATGATCTGTTTTGCACGGATATATCCTGCAGAAGCTTTTGCTCCGAAGATAAATGTTCTCGGATAGAAGCTTATTTCCGGATGTTCCTTGATCTCGTTGTACAAATACATCACATGTAAAATGTTAAGAAACTGTCTCTTGTACTCGTGCAGTCTCTTGACCTGTACATCGAAGATAGATCTTGGATCCACTTCAATGCCATTGTGCTCTTTAATGTATTTTGCCAGGCGGACTTTATTCTCATACTTGATGCTCATAAATTCCTTCAGAGCTTCCTCATCGTCCACCCATTTTTTCAATCCTGACATCAGAGACAGATCTGTGATCCAGTCCTTTGTTCCAAGCTTATCTGTTACCCAGTCAGCCAGCAGCGGATTTCCATGCATCAGGAAACGTCTCTGCGTAATTCCGTTTGTCTTATTATTGAATTTCTGCGGCATCATTTCGTAGAAATCACGAAGCTCCTGTTTTTTCAGGATTTCTGTATGAAGTCTTGCAACTCCATTGACAGAGTATCCGGCTACGATTGCAAGATGAGCCATCTTTACCTGACCATCTCTTAAAATCTGCATCTTTGCTACTTTCTCTTCATTTCCCGGATACATCTCACGGATCTTGGCCACAAAGCGGCGGTCAATCTCCTGGATGATCTGGTATACACGAGGAAGCAGTCTGGAGAACAAATCGATTGGCCATTTTTCCAGAGCCTCTGCCATGATGGTGTGGTTCGTGTAAGCGCAGGTCTTTGTTGTGATCTCCCATGCCTCATCCCAGCCAAGTCCTTCCTCATCAAGAAGAAGTCTCATAAGCTCGGCAACTGCTACCGTCGGATGTGTATCATTCATCTGAATCGTCATCTTCTCCGGCAGTTTATGGATATCATCATGGTTCTTTTTATATTTTTCAAGCGCAGCCTGAAGACTGGCAGATACGAAGAAATACTGCTGTTTCAGTCTCAGTTCCTTTCCTGCATAGTGGTTATCGTTCGGGTACAGGACCTCTACGATCGTTTTTGCCAGATTCTGCTGCTCTACCGCTTTGTGATAGTCACCACGGTCAAATGAATCTAACTGGAAATCTACGATTGGTTCTGCGTCCCAGATACGAAGTGTATTTACAATATGATTATCATATCCTACGATCGGATAATCATACGGAACTGCCAGAACAGACTCATAATTCTCCTGTTTAAAACGGATATCTCCGGTCTTATCATCGTACTCTACACGGATATTTCCACCGAAACGTACTTCCTTTGCATACTCCGGTCTGCGAAGTTCGAATGGATTGCCGTTCTTCAGCCAGTTATCCGGTTTTTCTTCCTGATAGCCATCTTTGATCTTCTGCTTGAACATACCATAACGGTAGCGGATACCACAGCCGTAAGCTGCATAGCCAAGAGATGCCAGTGAATCCAAGAAACATGCAGCAAGACGACCAAGTCCGCCATTTCCAAGTGCCGGGTCCGGCTCCTGATCCTCAAGTTCATTCAAGTTCAGACCCATTTCTTCCAGAGCCTCTTTCACCTCTTTATATGCCGTCATATTGATCAGGTTATTGCCAAGAGCTCTTCCAAGCAGGAACTCCATGGACATGTAATACACGATTTTCGGATCATCTTTCTCGTACTGCTTCTGAGTTGCGATCCAGTCATCGATAATTGCATCTTTTACGACATAGGAAACTGCCTGATAAAGCTCCTGCTGAGATACTTCGTCTACAGTTTTTCGGAACAGTTGCTTAACATTCTGTTCTACTTCTTTCTTAAACGCTTTTTTTTCAAATCTCGGATTAATCATATTGTTTTGATCCTTTCTTGCTCTTGTTTCAGGAAATGTAAGATAAAAGAACAGGTCTGCCGGAGCAGACCTGTTCACATCTGTTATTGCTTCTCTACTCCAAGAGTTACTGCCTCACCATTGATCTTCCACTCTTTCACATAACCTGCAGGTGTCGCTTTTTTCACCTCCAGAGCCAGTGTCTCAGCTCCGATCTCATCAGCATTTTTCGCAAATACAGTTTCTGCCTTCTCACTTCCTTCATATGTGATCACGATCTTATCCATGACCTCGAAATCAGCTTCCTTACGCATCGTCTGTACTTTGCTGATGATCTCACGCACGAATCCCTCTTCCAGAAGTTCCTCGGATAAGTTCGTATCAAGAACAACTGTGATTCCGTTGTCATCCTCAGATACATATCCTTCCATCTGTGCAGTATCGATCAGAAGATCTTCACGGTTCAGGACTACTTCTTCACCATTTACCTCAAATCTCAGGCAACCATTTGCATTCAGCTCATCCATAGCAGCATTTCCATCCAGTCCGCTGAGTACATTTTTGATTCCCCCTAACAGTTTACCATATTTTGGTCCGACTGTCTTTAGCTGAGGTTTAAAAGAATAGGACGTAAAGTCACGTACTTCTTGTGTAAATGTTACATTTTTCACATTCAATTCATCGGCAACGATGGCATCAAAGAACTCGGAAAGCTCAAAATCAGCTTTGACATACATCTGTCCGATTGGCTGACGGTTCTTGATATTTGCAGTATTTCTGCAGGCACGTCCCATAACAACCAGTTTCAGAACACGGTCCATATTCTCCTCAAGCTCTTTGTCGATGTGTGCTTCATTTACCTTCGGGAAATCACACAGGTGAATACTCTCAGGAGCATTTGCATCAATACTTCTTACGAGGTTCTGGTAAATGTCTTCTGTCATGAACGGAATCATCGGAGCTGCAGTCTTGCAGATCTCTACCAGTGCTGTGTAAAGTGTCATGTAAGCATTGATCTTATCCTGCTCCATGCCCTTTGCCCAGAAACGCTCACGGCTGCGTCTTACATACCAGTTACTCATATCATCAACAAAGCTCTGAAGTGCCTTTGCAGCCTCCGGGATCTTGTAGTTTGCCAGATCCTCATCTACTGCTTTAATCGCAGAGTTGAGCTTTGACAGAAGCCATTTGTCCATGACAGACAGCTTCTCATACTCTAATGTATATTTTGTTGCATCAAATTCATCAATATTCGCATACAGTACAAAGAATGCATAAGTATTCCACAGAGTTCCCATGAACTTACGCTGTCCCTCTGTCACTGCTTTTCCGTGGAAACGGTTCGGCAGCCACGGCGCACTGTTAATGTAGAAATACCAGCGGATCGCATCTGCTCCATATTTCTCCAGTGCATCGAACGGATCGACCGCATTTCCCTTGGACTTACTCATCTTCTGACCATTCTCATCCTGAACATGTCCAAGAACAATAACGTTCTTATAAGGAGCTTTGTTGAAGATCAGAGTTGAAATCGCAAGCAGTGAGTAGAACCATCCACGAGTCTGGTCTACCGCCTCTGAGATGAAGTCTGCCGGGAAATGTTTCTCGAACAGTTCCTGATTCTCAAATGGATAGTGATACTGTGCAAACGGCATGGATCCACTGTCGAACCAGCAGTCGATCACTTCTGGTACACGGTGCATCTCTTTTCCACATTTCGGACACTTGATCGTCACATTATCAATATATGGGCGGTGAAGCTCGATCTCATCCGGGCAGTTATCAGACATAGATTTCAGCTCTTCAATACTTCCGATCGAATGCTGGCATCCACACTCACACTCCCAGATATTCAGAGGAGTTCCCCAGTAACGGTTACGGCTGATGCCCCAGTCCTGAACATTTTCAAGCCAGTCACCAAAACGTCCTTTACCGATACTCTCCGGAATCCAGTTGATCGTATTATTATTCGCGATCAGATCATCCTTTACTGCTGTCATCTTAATGAACCATGACTCACGAGCGTAGTAAATAAGCGGCGTGTCACATCTCCAGCAGTGTGGATAGCTGTGCTCGAACTTCGGTGCATCGAAAAGAAGTCCTCGTCCGTCCAGGTCTTTTAACACTTCCGGGTCTGCCTTCTTCACGAATAATCCGGCGAATGGAGTTGTCTTACCCATCTCACCTTTTTCATCTACTAACTGAACAAATGGCATGTCATATTTACGTCCGACTTTCGCATCGTCCTCACCAAATGCAGGAGCGATATGAACAACTCCGGTACCATCTGTCAATGTTACATAAGTATCACATGTTACATAAAATGCTTTTTTATTCTGCTTTGCGGCGCAGTCATAAGCACACTGATAAAGCGGTTCATACTCTTTGTACTCAAGATCCTGACCTTTGTATGTCTCAAGAACTTCATAAGCCTTTACACCATTCTCCTCATCGCCAAGTTTACCAAGAACCGTATCAAGAAGGGCAACAGCCATGTAGTAAGTATATCCGTCAGCTGCTTTTACCTTCGCATAATCCTCTTCCGGATTTACACAAAGTGCAATGTTAGATGGCAGAGTCCATGGAGTTGTTGTCCATGCAAGAATATATGCATCCTCGTCTTTCACTTTAAAACGAACGATCGCTGAACGCTCTTTTACATCTTTGTATCCCTGAGCCACTTCCTGTGCAGACAGCGGAGTTCCACAACGCGGACAGTAAGGTACGATCTTAAATCCTTTATAAAGAAGTCCTTTATCCCAGATCTTCTTCAGTGCCCACCACTCAGACTCAATAAATGTGTTGTGATAAGTAACATACGGATCATCCATATCAGCCCAGAAACCTACAGTATTAGAGAAATCCTCCCACATACCTTTGTATTTCCACACACTCTCTTTACACTTTTTGATAAATGGCTCAACACCATATTTTTCAATCTGATCCTTTCCATCAAGACCAAGAGCCTTCTCAACCTCCAGCTCGACCGGCAATCCATGAGTATCCCATCCGGCCTTTCTCGGAACTTCATACCCCTTCATAGTACGGTAACGAGGAATCATATCCTTGATAACACGTGTCAAAACATGGCCGATATGCGGTTTACCATTCGCAGTCGGCGGTCCATCATAAAACATATACTGTGGACAGCCCTCACGGTCCTCCATACTCTTCTCAAAAATGTGATTGTCTTCCCAGAATTTCTCCGTTTCCTTCTCCCGGTCAACAAAATTCATGTCTGTTGAAACCTTCTTATACATAATATCCTCCTTGTTGGGGACGTAGCATTTTGCCAAAGTACTACGTCCCAATCATTGATTAAGGGTGTCCCTTTTTGCATTTTGCGGTGTCCCTTTTTTACCATTAAACATAACTTATTGTAAAGATATTACTTTCTTATACAATAAAACAGGCTCCCGTCCTGATTAGGACGAAAGCCTTATACTTACGTTTATAAACCACCTAAACATACTGACATATGCTTTCCCTGTAACGGTGGAACTCCGTCAGGTCTTACTGAATTCTGTTCCTTATGCCTGTGCAGATGCCCTGGCTCATATCACAGATCGTTCAAACTCTGAAACTCGGAAGTGATCTTCAATTATATCTTACTTGTACCGGATTCCCACCATCGCCGATTCTCTGTATCGTTGGGATATAACCTACTGTCTTCGTCAACGTCTTTAAAATATCTCATATACTTTTTTATTATACGAGTTTTATCACAGATTCGTCAAGGGGTTAAGCCCCTTTTTACAGGCAAAGTTTCTATGACTCAAAGTTTCTATGGACCAGAGTATTGTCAGCCAGCGTGAGATTAACGTAGATACAGAAAGTTATGTAACGGCTCTTCGTGCTTCCCTGCTTACAGCAGAAACTACATTGGCATACGCAACTAATCCGGAGATGCTGAAAAGAAAAATGTAGGTTGTGCACGATCATCACCTGTCCGGACGGGCTTTTGGAACTATGCTCACCACGAACACACTAAAAAAGGTCCACCGGACCTTTTTGTCGTATGCTTGGCAACAAAAAAATGAGGACATAAGTGATTGTACCGCAAAACTTATATCCTCATTTTTCTATTTTATTTCTGCTATTTTATTTTCTGGTTTTTACTGTCCCTTTTCTTCACATTTCTTGTTGGCTGGATTTCTTACTCAAGTTCCTGGATTGCCTCAATTGTCTTGTGATACTCTGCTGTTACCTTGCTCATATAATCTGAAATGTTCGGATTACCTGGAACTGCAGTGTCTTCATTTCTCAATTCCTCTGTAAGCTGGCTGCTCACCTGATAAAGGCTTGTCAGTGACAGGTTCTGGCAGACACCCTTCAGTGTATGGGCTGCACGGAATGCTTCTTTGTAATCACCCTCGCTTAATGTTCTCTCAAGATCGGCGTAGCTCTTATCATCTAGAAATTTCAGGAGAAACTTTCTCACAAGCTTCTCACCCATCAGACGTCTTACTACATCATCATAATCACCGCCGATTTTCTCGTATACTTCTTTTAACTCCATTTTGACCTTTCTCCCAATTCAAATACTGTACCTTACTATGTATTCGCAACTGTGTTTTACTGTTTCTTTCTCTTATTACTTTTTCTCTTATTACTCTTTTTTCTTATGCGGAACACCGTAGCTATAAATGTTATGATCAATATTACTAAAAGAATGCTCAGCCCCAGAATAACTTTTCCTTTTGTTGTTCCAAGTGACAGGTGTTTCCCGGATTTAGTCTGTTTTTTACTGTTGTCATGTCCACTGGATTTGCTTTCGTCCTGAGTACTGTCTGTATGCGCTTTCAAATAGGATTTGCTAAGCTTCACCTTTGCAGTTCCAAGTTCATGACCATCGTAACTGTATGTCACAATTCCTGTGCTGCTATCTTCTGTATCCTGCGTGATTTTCTGATCCAAAGCTGTAAAATCCACACCATTTGGCAACATCACATAATTCGGTTCACTCTGCCCGTCTTCTGTCAGAAATGTTTCAATATCCTCAGATTTTTCCTGGGTTGTCACATCTACTTTTGTGAAATTATTAAATGCATATTCAAATAAATTCGTGGTGTCCGGATATATGTTCTTTCCGTGAGTCCTCAGTACCACACACACCAACTGAGTCTGCCCATTGTCCGCCATCGTAATCAGCGTTGACAACGCATCTGATGTATAACCAGTCTTTCCACCTATTGTATATGGATAATAATTGGAATTCGACGGCTGAAGCATTTTATGCTTTTGATGGAAAACGTGTTCTTCCGTCGTCTCGCTGGCTGGAATTGTATAATTGAGAGTCTGTACAATCTGGAAAAATTCCGGATGTTTGAACAACTCCCGTCCAATCAGCGCCATATCTCTTGCACATGTGTAATGATTCGGATCATGCAGTCCATTTGTATTAGCAAAATTGGAATTCTCACCGCCCAGTTCCTTGCATCGGCTGTTCATCTGCTCTATGAACCAGTTGTAATCATGACCGGCATTCACTCCGACACTCTCACCTATTGCATATGCTGCTTCATTGGCAGATGCCAGAAGCATCGCATGCATTGCCTGATCCAGTGTGATTACATTTCCCTCTTTTAATCCGACGGAAGAATCTCCTCTCTGTAAAAACGCTACGCTGTCGTGGCTGAATGTCACATTATCCGTCAGTTGTCCATTTTCCAATGCTACAAGCGCCGTCAATACTTTCGTAATACTTGCCGGATATTCATGAGCATCTATATTCTTGGCATACAGAATTGTTCCCGTTCCGACTTCCATAACAATTCCGGCTTCTCCATAAGTCCCAGGTCCCTGCGGCCAGTCCTTATATCCATTCGATTCCACCGGCATATCATAGACCTGCTGCAATTCCTGAGCCTTTTGTTCTTCCGGTGTCAGTGCCTGCGCATCTGTACTCTGTGCGTCTATGGTCTGTGCATTCTCCGTAGCCGTTACCCCTGTCGCATATACACTCACCGCAGTATTGGCTGTAAACGTCACTGCCATAAGTGCCGTAAGCATCGCCGCGATGACTCGTTTGCCTGATATCATTGGCATTTCCTCCAGGTATTTTTCTTACTTAGTCTTTTTATTTTATCACATTTTTCTGCTGGATTCTATAATTATCTCCATAAAAAGACAAGATAATGACACGTATTTGCATTTTCCACAAGGATTGCTTATAATGAAAATATTTCATAATCTTGCACTGATAATGGGTAACGTTACATAAGGCACTTAAATCAAGAATAGGAGCATTTTTATGCATGTAGGAAAAAAATCACAAAAAAGAGAAAAATCTGTAATGTCAGTTTCTTTATATGGTAACGTAGTCTTTGTTGTAATCGAGCTGGTCATGGCAATTGCAACCGGCTCTCAGGCAGTCCTCCTGGACGCAGTCTACGATGGAGTGGAGTTTTTTATGCTGCTTCCGTCCGTGTTCCTGATTCCACTTTTATACCGCCCGTCAAATGAACAGCATCCATTTGGATATATGCAGCTGGAAACACTATTTGTTGTAGTAAAAGGCATCACCATGGCAGCCGTTACATTTGGACTGATTTTCAATAATATCCATCTGATGCTGCACGGAGGACACATTGTATCCTTTCATACAATTGCCGGATTTGAAATGTTCGCCTGTATTTTAAGCGTGATTGTCACAATTTATCTGCGAATTAAGAATAAAAACCTTCATTCTCCACTCATTACAATGGAGTTGCAAGGCTGGCAGATCGACTCCGTCATATCCCTCGGCATGGCATTCGCATTTTTACTGCCACTTATGATACCATTCGCATGGTTCGACCGCGTAACACCATATCTAGATCAAATCATTACGATCCTTCTGTCTGTTATTATGATCCAGACACCAGTACGCACAGTCATCACCGGAATCCGCGATCTCATGCTGATTCCACCAGAGGAAGAAACAATCGAAGACATCAAAAAGACCGTAGAACCAATCATCGGTATCTACGGCCACAAAAATCTATACTACGATATTGTAAGAACCGGAAGAAAACTCTGGATCAGCGTCTACATCACATTCGACAAAGATATCGTATCGCTGTCAAAATTCAAACACCTGCAAGATAAGTGCATCAAAGCACTGGCACAGAAATATCCAGATTTCTACTTCGAATTACTGCCAGATATCGAATTCACCGGAATTGAAGAAGAATAAAACACAATTCAAAAAGGGACAGGTTAAAGTGCAGTTGGGGACGGGGTTTTTTTGAAAAAACCCCGTCCCCAACTGGAAAAAGGAGGTTTTGTATACACAACATGTACAATAAGGATTCCAACTATATTAGCATTGGCGAAATGGCAAAGATCAATCGGACTACGGTTCCGACTCTTAAGCTCTACGACTCTATGGGACTTCTCACGCCGTATTATGTGGACGAACACAGTCATATCGCTACTATATAAAGTAAAAAATCAAAGCGTCTGGCCTGGAGACGCTTGCTTTTATCTCTTATAAATGCTAAAATACAATAGCTGAGTTTCCTTAGTTAAATGGATATAACAAGCGTCTTCTAAGAAAAAGCCGAGGCAATCCCCAAATTTGGGAACGTTCTAATGTTACCAAATCGAAAAAATCTGTAGATTGACAACTCGAAATAGAGTTGATAATCTTATATATGGCCGAAGGGAAAAATCCCAGAAACCCAGTAAAATCAAGGGTTTGCGGCATGTGTCGTCATAGCTCAGCTGGATAGAGCACTCGCCTCCTAAGGGTCAGGTGGAGCAATCCCCTTTTGGAAGCGATTTATGAAATAAATTTGAAAATTGCTCCATTACAATTAAATAAGTCTCAGTACCTCAGTAGGATAGAGGGTTCGCCTCCTAAGCGAAACGTCGCAGGTTCGATTCCTGTCTGGGACGCCAGCAAACAACG
>ERZ809074.974-NODE-974-length-40059-cov-5.267048_pt1 | contig 40059 bp, 36 predicted proteins | sample MGYA00520795_ERZ809074 | MGnify/ENA primary metagenome ERZ809074 (study PRJEB31570, sample SAMEA3212989) | Homo sapiens | biome: human-gut; feature: human gut; material: fecal | place: Sweden | collected 2011 ...
CCGTATCGTCCAGCGCGCCGCAGGCGTGCAGATAATCCACCTGCGCGGCCACCAGCGCGTCGCACAATGCCTGGCGATGATCCCGGAATTCGGGAAAGCGCTTCCATTCCAAATGCTTGAGCGCGTAATCGGCCGCGCCGGCGGGATTCAGCCCCAGCATGACGGACATTACAGCAGCGCCTCCAGCTGATCCACGGTATCGGCAAACACCTTTAGCGCATCCTGCACGGTGGCGGGGTCTTCCATATCCACGCCGGCCAGGCGCAGCGCATCCAGCGGCGGCAGGCTGCCGCCCGCGCTGAGGAACTTCATATAATCATCCACCGCAGGCTGACCCTCGGTGAGGATGCGGTTGGCGATGTACACGGCGGCGGAGAAGCCCGTGGCATACTTATACACATAGAAGGCGCGGTAGAAGTGCGGGATGCGCATCCACTCGCTGCGCACGCAGTCGTCGATCACACAGCCATCGCCGTAATACTGCTGATTCAGGCGATAATGCAGTTCGCCCAGCGAATCGGCGGTCAGCGGCTGGCCCGCCTCCTCCATGCGATGGCTTTCGCGCTCGAAGGCGGCGAACATCGTCTGGCGGTACACCGTGCCGCGGAACTCCTCCAGCAGCTGATTGGCCAGGTAAGCGCTGGCCTTTTGATCGTCCTTATACTCGTCCATCAGGGCGCGCATCAGCAGCATTTCATTGCAGGTGGAGGCGACCTCCGCCACAAACAGCGAATACCCCGCCTTGGCAAATGGCTGTGCGTGGTTGCTGTGCCAGGAGTGCATGGCGTGGCCCAGCTCGTGCGCCAGGGTGGTGGTGCCGTTCAGATCCTCGGTGAAGTTCATCAGCACATAGGGATGCGCGCCGTAGGTGCCCCAGGAGTACGCGCCGGAATGCTTGCCGCGGTTCTCGTACACATCGATCCAGTGGTTGTTATACGCCTCGTCCAGCAGCTGCGCGTAATGCTCGCCCAGCGGAGCCAGGCCCTTCTTGACCACCTGGAAGGCTTCGGGGTAGGTCAGCTTCATATCGAAGTCGTCCACGATGGACACATACAGGTCGTACAGATGCACCTCGTCCACGCCCAGCTTCTTCTTGCGCAGCTCCATATACTTTTTCATGGCGGGGCGCATAGCTTCGATGCCGCTGAGCAGGTTATCATACACCGCCACAGGGATACGATCGGGGAACAGCGAGGCCTCGATGGCGCTGTCAAAATTGCGCGCGCGCGCGCCGACCACATCGCCCTTGACGCTATAACGGTAGGTAGCAGCATAGGTCTGGCGATAGTCGTTATAGCCCTTCATCATGGCTTCAAAAGCGCCCCTGCGTACCTCGCGGTTACGGCTGCGGATCAAGCGGCCGTACATGGCGTTGCTGAGCTTTACCTGGTTGCCCTCTTCATCCTTTACCACGGGGAAGGGCATATCCACGTCGCTAAGCATGGTATACACCGCGTCGGGCGCGCCCATCAGCTCGTTCGTCATGGCCAGCAGGCGCTCCTCCTTGGCGGAGAGGGTGTGCGGCTTGTTGCGCAGCAGATCGTCCACAAATACGTCGTACTCGCTGAAATTAGGGTCGTTCTTCATATCCAGCAACGTCTGCTCAGGCAGGGAAAGAAGCTCGGGCTGCAAGAAGGACACAGCGCTTTCGGCCTTTGCGGCCAGGCTGCGCGCGCGGGTCAGCTGATCCTGCGCCTGGCTGTCGCCGCCGTCCTGATCGGCGTACATGGCGGCGTAAACCAGCAGCCGCTCCAACAGCCGGTTCATCTCCATCGCCTCGCGGATGGCCTTGCGCGGGTCCTCCCCCACATGGCCCTGCCAGGCGGAGAAGGCGGACACCTGCTCCTGCGCCTCCTTGAACTGGCGTTCAAACTCGGCGGCGCTTTCAATAATACTGCTCAAATCCCACAGATAACGGGGATCCATATCTTTGCGTGCTTTGGGTTCCTGCATGGCTGTAATCCTCCATATCCAATGCTTTCCATGTCATTGTAGCACGCTGTGATGCGGCATGCAAGCGCAAATCCGCGCGAATTTGCGCAAACCGCGGCGCATTTTCGCAAAGATGTGCGGATACGGCGATCAGGCTTGAAAAAATGCCTTTTATCCATTATAATCTATGGTTGGGTGAGAATACCCGGAGGAATGTATGTTTCAAGGCTTTAACAGCGATCTGCTGTCCTTTTACGCCGATATCCGTTTTCACAATGAAAAGGCGTTCATGGACGCGCATCGCAAGGAGTATTACCAAAAGGTTCGCGATCCCTTTTACGCCTTTATCGCCGAGATGGCGCCCGTGATGCTGTCCATCGATCCCGATATGGAGGTACGCCCGGCCAAGTGCCTGTCGCGCATCAACCGCGATACGCGCTACAGCCGGGATAAATCCCCCTACCGCGATCATCATTGGGTAGCTTTTCGGCGCGCGGCCGCCGGCAAGGACGGCATGCCCTTTTACTGGTTCGAGATTCGGCTGGATGCCGTCAACTGGGGGCTGGGCGTATGGGGTGAAAACCGCCCGATGATGGACAGCCTGCGGCGGCGCATGGTAGCCAATCCCGATGAGATGATCGGCCTTCTGCGTCTTTTGCAGAAGCGCGATTTCTCCGTTGGCGGCACGCAGTGGAAAAAGCTGCGCCCGCCCGAGGATCTGCCCGCCGTGCTGCAACCCCTGTACTGTATGCGGGAAATCTATTTCTCCCGTGAGCATATCGACCCTGGATGGATTTTCGACGCTTCCATTACCGATCGCGTGGCGGCGGATTTTCAGGCTATCGCGCCTGTGTGGCGGCTGCTGCGCGGCTTAAGCGACATTGGGGAGGAGACGTATGACTGATTATCAATCCTTAAAGAGCGGTACCGATATCCGGGGCGACGCCCTGGGCGAAAAAGCAGTATTGACCAACGAAGTGGCGCTGTGCATCGGCGGCGCGTTTATCACCTGGCTAAGCGAAAGGACCGGCAAGCATCCCGGCGCGCTGACCGTGGCCATCGGGCGGGATTCCCGCCTGACCGGCCCCGCGCTGCTGGCCGCCTGCGCCGAGGGCATGGCTCGCACGGGCGCGCAGGTGTGGGATTATGGCATGTGCACCACGCCCGCCATGTATATGAGCCTGCTGACCGAGGGCTTCAAGGCCGACGCCTCCATCATGGTGACGGCCTCGCACCATCCCTACTACCGCAACGGGCTCAAATTTTTCCTGCCCGAGGGCGGCGTATCAGCCACCGATATCAGCATGATCCTGTCCATCGCGGCCAGCACCGCGCCGGTGGACTGCCCGCATCCTGCGGTGCAGAAGCGCGACTTCCTGCCCGTATACAGGCAACAGCTGATGGATCGCATGCGCCGCGGCCTGGATACCGATGTGGCCTGTCCCCTGCTTGGGCTGCATGTGGTGGTGGACGCGGGCAACGGCGCGGGCGGCTTCTATGAAGAAATGCTGCGCGAAATGGGTGCATGGACCGAGGGCAGCCAGTTCCTGGAGCCCGACGGCCATTTTCCCAATCATATTCCCAATCCCGAAAACGAGCAGGCCATGGCCGCCATCAGCCAGGCTGTGGTCAGGGTGGGCGCCGACCTGGGCGTCATCTTTGACGCGGACTGCGACCGCGCGGCCATTGTGGATGCAGCCGGCCGCGAGATCAACCGCAACCGCCTGATTGCGCTGATCTCCGCCATCCTGCTGGATAAGGAGCCCGGCGCGACCATCGTGACCGACTCTGTCACCTCCTCGGGGCTGGCGCAGTTTATCACCGAGTGGGGCGGCGTGCACTACCGCTATAAGCGCGGCTACCGCAATGTGATCGACGAGGCCGTGCGCCTCAACGCCGCGGGCATCGACTGCCCCCTGGCCATTGAAACCAGCGGCCATGCCGCCCTGCGCGAAAACCACTTCCTGGACGACGGCATGTACCTGGTGACGGTACTGATCGTCGAGGCCATGCGCCTCAAGCAGGAGGGCAAGGAGCTGTCCAGCCTGCTGGACGGCCTGCGCGAGCCGGTGGAAAGCGTGGAGCTGCGGCTGAACATCACCGCCCCTGATTTCCGCGAGGCCGGCCGCACTGTCATCGAGCGCGTGATGGATCACGCCTCCTATGAGACCGACTGGCACATCGCCCCCGATAACCGCGAGGGCGTGCGCATCAACTTTGATCTGGACGACGGGCTGCAAAACGGCTGGTTCCTGCTGCGCCTGTCCGTGCACGATCCCGTGCTGCCGCTGAATGTGGAAAGCGACGTGCCCGGCGGCGTGCGTACCATGCTTTCCAAGCTGCTTTCCGTACTGGACGGCATTGAGGATATCGATATTTCCCCCATCCGCGCGTATCTGAGCAAAAATTAAAGGAGCGTTTATGATGGACATTCAGCAAAAGACGATCAATACCATCCGCACCCTGGCCGTGGATACCGTGCAAAAGGCCAATTCCGGCCATCCCGGCGCGCCTATGGGCATGGCCGCCATGGCTTATGCCGTGTGGGCCGACGCCATGTGCCACAACCCCAAGGATCCTCAGTGGCAGAACCGCGACCGCTTCGTCCTTTCCAACGGTCACGCCAGCGCCCTGCTCTACTCCCTGCTGCACCTGTTCGGCTACGGCCTGACGATGGATGATCTGAAGAACTTCCGCCAGTGGGGCAGCAAGACCCCCGGCCATCCCGAATATCGCCACACCCCCGGCGTGGAAACCACCACCGGCCCGCTGGGGCAGGGCATCGCCAACGCCGTGGGCTTCGCCATCGCCGAAACCATGCTGGCCGCCAAGTTCAACAAGCCTGAATTTCCCGTGGTGGATCACCGCGTATACGCCTTCTGCGGCGACGGCTGCATGATGGAAGGCATCGCCAGCGAGGCTGCCGCCCTGGCCGGCACCATGAAGCTGGGCAAGCTGACGCTCCTGTACGATGACAATGATATCTCCATCGAGGGCAACACCGACATCGCCATGCGTGAGGACGTGGGCATGCGCTTTGCCGCCTACGGCTGGCAGGTCATCCGGGTAGACGACGGCAACGACGTGCAGAAGCTCCTTGCCGCCATCGCCGAGGCCCGCCGCGACGATCGTCCCTCGCTGATCATCTGCAAGACCATCATCGGCTACGGCTGCCCCGCCAAGCAGGGCACCGCCGGCTGCCACGGCTCGCCCCTGGGCGATGATAACGTGCTGGCCATGAAGAAGACCCTGGGCATGCCCGAGGGCGCCTTCTGCGTGGACGACGATGTGTACGCTCACCTGGCCGAGTGCGCCAAGCGCGGCGAGCAGCGCGAGGCCGAATGGAACGACCTGATGCTGCGCTATGCCGAAAAGTATCCTGAGCTGAAAAAGGAATACGACGCCTGGTTCAACCAGGAGCTGCCCGAGGGGCTGATGGACGATCCCGAACTGTGGGCGTATGACGGCCGCATCGCCACCCGCGCCACCAGCGGCACGATGATTAACCGCCTGGCCAAGCGCCTGCCCAACCTGGTGGGCGGCAGCGCCGACCTGGCTCCCTCCAACAACACCTACATCAAGGACGGCGGCGATTACAGCGCCGAAAACCGCTCCGGCCGCAACATGCACTTTGGCGTGCGCGAGCATGCCATGGCGGCCATCTGCAACGGCATGGCTCTGCACGGCGGCCTGCGTGTGTTCTGCGGCACGTTCTTCGTGTTCAGCGATTACATGAAGCACGCCATCCGCATGAGCGCCATCATGAAGCTGCCCGTCACCTATGTGCTCACGCACGATTCCATCGGCGTTGGCGAGGACGGCGCTACCCACGAGCCCGTGGAGCAGCTGGCCGGCCTGCGCGCCATCCCCGATCTGCAGGTGATTCGCCCCGCCGACGGCAAGGAAACCACCGCCGCCTGGCTGACCGCCATCACCTCCGGCCTGCCCACCTGCCTGGTGCTTACCCGCCAGAGCCTGCCGCAGTATAACCATTGCGGCCGCTGCGGCTTCAAGGGCGGCTACATCCTGTCCGATTGCGACCGCACGCCCGACGTACTGCTCATGGCCAGCGGCTCCGAGGTGGAGCAGGTGCTGGGCGCGCAGGCCGAGCTTGCCAAGGACGGCATCGCCGCGCGCGTCATTTCCATGCCCTGCATGGAAACGTTCCTCAAGCAGGATGATGAATACCGCGAATCCGTCATGCCCAACGCCATCCGTGCCCGCGTGGCCATGGAAGCCGGCGCTACCATGCCCTGGTATCGCTTCACGGGTCTGGACGGCGCGGTGATCGGCCTGGATCATTACGGCGCTTCCGCCCCTGCGGCCATCCTGTTCAAGGAATACGGCTTCACGGTAGAAAACGTAGTGGCCACCGCCAAGCGCGTGCTGGGCAAATAAAAATCAATCAATACACGGATGGGCGCTTGCCGCAGGGTGAGCGCCCATCCCTGCAATGACGGTATATAAATTGGAGGGGATTATCATGACTACGCCGCACATTCGTGATTTCCGCGATCAGCGCGTGCATATGATCGGCATCGGCGGCAGCAGCATGTCGGGGCTGGCGCAGATGCTGCTGGATCAGGGCTACCACATCACCGGCTCTGACAACACCCACAGCCACGCGGTGGAGCGGCTGGAGGCCGAGGGCGTGCAGGTTTTCATCGGCCATGACGCGCGCAATGTGGAGGGCGCGGCGCTGATCGTCTATTCCGCGGCCATCGCGCCCGACAACCCCGAGCGCGCCTACGCCTTCGCCCATGATATTCCCCAGATGGAACGCGCCGTGCTGCTGGGGCAGGTAATGGAAGGCCATCAGGACGCCGTATGCGTCAGCGGCGCTCACGGCAAAACCACGGCCTCCTCCATGCTGGCGCAGCTGCTGCTGGACTGCGGCATGGATCCCGCCGTGCACATCGGCGGCAGGCTGGACGCGCTGGGCGGCGGCACGCGCATCGGCGGTGAAAAGGTGTTTGTTGCCGAGGCGTGCGAGTTTTCGGGCAGCTTTCTGCACATGAAGCCCACCATCGCCGTGGTACTCAATATCGACGCGGATCACCTGGATTATTACGGCGATATGGCGCATATCGAGGCGGCGTTCTACAATTTCTGCTCCCTGCTGCCCATGGACGGCCTGGCCATCGGCTGGGGCGAGGATCCCCGCGTGCGCGCGCTGTTTGCGCGGCTGGATCGCCGGCATGAAACCTTCGGCTACACCCAGGCCTGCGATTGGTATCCGGCCGATCTTACCTATTCCGATCACGGCTGCCCGCGCTTCACCGCGTGCTTCCGCGGCAAGCCCATGTGCTCGGTCGCGCTGCGCGTGGCAGGCAAATTCAACATTCTCAACGCCCTGGCCGCGCTGGCCAGCGCCCACGCCCTGGGCGCGGATATGCGCCTCGCCTCCGCATCGCTGGATCGCTTTGCGGGCGTGCATCGCCGCTTTGAGCACACCGGCGATATCGACGGCGTGCATATGTATCATGATTATGGCCACAACCCGGTGGAGATGCGCGGCGCGCTGAGCGTTGCCTGCGAGCAGCATGCCAACCATGTGTGGGCGGTGATGCAGCCACACACCTACAGCCGGGTCAAGACGCTGTTTGACGATTATCTCACCTGCACGCAGGCGGCGGATTATACGCTGGTGACGGATATCTACGCTGCGCGCGAGAAGGACCCCGGCGATATCAACAGCCAGATGCTGGTGGACGGCATGCGCGCCCACGGTGTAAACGCCGTGCTGACCCCCACCTTTGACGATACCGAAGCCTATCTGCGCGCGCACTGGCAGCCCGGCGACCTGGTGCTGACCATGGGCTGCGGCAATATCAACCTGCTCAATGAGCAGATGCAGCAGCACGGCGACACGAAAAAGTGAGGTACCCCGCCATGAAAAAGCGTATTCTTGTGCTCTGCCTGGCCCTGTGCCTGTTGTTAACAGGCTGCTCCACGGGGGATAAAAAGGCTGCGGACATACCCGGCAGGCTGACCATCGGCAATGTAAACGCCCTGTGCCAGGACGCGCAGCTGCTTGAAAGCGGCAAGGAGCTGCTGACTGCGCTGTCTGACGATCTGCTGCTGTGCCTGGCGCTTGACAGCGCCGCCCCCGCCACTGCCGAGCAGTTAGCAGGCTATGATCATATCGCGCTAATCAGTGCCAAATGGCTGGAGCAATACGGCAGCTCCGTCCAGCTGGAAACCGTGGATGAAACCGCGCTTTCCAACGCGCAGCGCTCCTACCTGACGCAGTACATGGCTGACCGCACGGTGGATGGCAGCGCCCTGCCCGGCGGCGCGGCGCTGTATACCCTCAAGAAGGGCAGCCTGTCGCTGCTTGGGGCGGATGGCAAGCGCATCGCCGCCAAGCAACCGCTTATCCTGCTCCTTGATCAGCCTGCCGTCGTGCTGCGCGCTGACACATGCCTATTGCCCCTTGCCGCCAGCGGCAACCTGTTCTTTGCCAGCCTGGAGCGTCTTTCCAGCGCGCTTTCCCAAAGCGCCCTGGCTGGGCAGGCAAGCACGGCGGAGGTCAAATAAGAAATAACGCAATCGCTTATAAAAAGCGCTCCGGAGCAAGTTCATCCGGAGCGCTTTTTCATTCATAAATTTGCCGGCACAAAATACATCAGCATCATGCCCAGCATATCCAGCACCAGCGTGCCGTCGGTGCGCAGGGTGGCGGTCGCGTCGCTGTCCATCAGGCTAAAGACCAGCGCGCTCCCCTCCATATGGCAGGCAAGGCCGTCAATCAACGTGCCGGAACAAGTGATATCGCAGGCTTTGCCATGCGCAGCCAGCGTGTCGCCCGCCATCTCGGTAATATCGGCAGGGATCGTCGCGTCCTCCGCCGTGACCTTGACGGCGGCCCATACGCCCTGATAGCTGTCCAGCGTCGCGCTTTCATCCACGGGCGCGGCCTTGACGGCCTGCGGCTTTTCGCGGCTCAGCGTCATGGTCATGCCCTCCTCGGCATAGATCAGGCTGCCGTTTTCGATCTTGAGCGCCACGCCGTCCAGCATCAGCACACCATCCTGCACCGTGCATTGCGCGCTGTCCACATCGCCGTTCATGGTCAGCATCGCATCCAGCCCCAAATCAGAAAGCGCATAGAGCGTGCCCTCCAGCTCCATGCTCACGCCATACCAGGCTCCAAGGTACCCTTTGGACACGGCGGCAGACTGCGCCGCGAAGACAGGCGTATCTTGGGGCGCGGGAGCCGCCGTCGGCTCAGCAGGCACGGTGGTGGTTTTCGGCTCAGTCTGCGGGATGGTTTCAATCGCCTGATCCGCCGCCAGCCCAGGCAGCAGCGCAAGCGCATCGGGCCGCTCAGGCAAGGCATGCATGTATTTTTCGCTGGTGACGGTGATCTCGCTGGGCTTTTCGCTCCAGCTCATGCAGTTCTGCGCCAGGCTGCGGATGTCCTCATCGGCATCCGCAGCGACGCGCACGGTCAGCTGCGGCGCAGCGTTAAGCAGCAGGCTCTGCGTCAGATTGCAGTCAAAGCACAGCGCATTGTGGCTGTCGCATTCCATGGCAAAGGTTTCGCCAATGGTCTTGACCTTTTTAGTAAAGTGCAGGCTGGTTAGATTTTTGCAGCCAGTGAACGCGCCGGTTTCGATCTCCTCCGCATCGACCACAAAGGAAGTCAGACCCGAGAAATTGAAGGCGTTGGCGGCGATCCTTTGCACATGCACGCCGAAATACAGGCTTTCCAGCGAATCGGTGCTGTCAAAAGCATAGCTGTCAATCACGCGCACGCCGTTCATAAACGCTGCGTTCTTTAGACCCCGGCACAGGACAAACGTGCTCTTGCCCGTGCTCTCCACAGGCGCGTAGCAAATGAAGCTTTCCAGCTGCTGGCAGTACATCAGCAGGCTGTCGGGGATTTCACGGATGGTCTCGGGCAGTACCAGCGTGCGCAGATGCACCCATTCAGCCTGATTGGTAGGCGTTTCGGTGTTGGTAAAACTCTGACAGGAGGCAAACACATTATACCCTTCAAAGCCAACCACCGTCACGCCGCCGATCTCGCGGGACACCCCCACATCCACATCGGTTCCCGTATAAGCGCTGATCAGGCCGGTTGCCGGGTTAAACTCAAAGTACTCAGCCGGGGGTCGGCGCAAAGGGCATCCTGACAAGCGCGCTCACCTCGCCCACGCGCAGGATGGGATCGTACCACAGGCGATTCAGCTTCTGGTTTCAATCGGCAATCTGCGCGTCCGTCGCACCGGCCGAAAGCCGCACGTCGGCCAGGCTGACGCAGTCCGCAAACGATTCCTCGGGAATCAGCGACGCATCGCAGAGCACCGTCAGCTTCTTCAGTCCCTCAAACGCCTCCGCGCCGATGGTGGTAAACTTATCGCTATGCGGCACGGCGAAATATTCCAGCGTCTGATTCTCCTTGAACAGGCTGTCGGCAAGGCCGATGGTCTGGACGGAATCGCAGATGTCATACGGATGAATGCGCGTCTGCGCGCCGGTATAGGCGGTCATCAGGCCGTTTTCATAAACGCTCGTACCGTCCTCGGGATAATCCGACTATGAATTCTGCGCGCGCCAGACATAGCAGAAAAGCCCCTGCGCATCCATATAAGCCTGCACCGCCAGCGCCTGCGCCTTGGTGCAATGCTCGTTCAGGTCAAGATCAGCCAGCGTGCTGCAGCCGGAAAAGGCATTCTCACCCATCGCGGGGGGCTTCAAGCTCGGCAGGGCAACGTATTCCAGCGGCCAATCGTTATTGAACGCATAATCGCCGATGCTTGTCAGCGTGGCAGGCAGCGCGATAATACAGATACCACAGATGGCGCGTAACCGTATCGCCGCTGAAAAAGCGATACTTGACCGTGCGCAGAAACAGCCACAGCACAGTCATGGCGCATCCAGGCAGCAGCCACCGCCGATCGTCGCAATGCAGAATTCTGCTCGATATGGAAAAGCCCCACGCCATGGCCAGGCCGATATAGATCAAATTGGTCAGCAAAAAACATACGGCGGAGGGCAGCGGCGCGGCCAGGCGATCCAGCTGCCGAAAAAACCGGCAAGGACGAACAGCCCCAGTGCCAGGCAAAGCTTTGCGATGGATTTTCGCTTTATGGCCGCCATTCCCCCACCTCCGAACCGTCCCTTCCAGTAATTCTTATTCTACCATACAAAAGGTGGAAAAGCCAGCATTCCAAGGAAAAACGAACCAATCGGATTCCCGCATAGATTGCCTTGCGTTATGTTGAAATCAGATCCTTCTTGTCCATCCTCACTTCGATCACGATATGTTCCTTCTCCCGAAGCCTGACAACAAATATACCTTCTCATTGTTTTACCTTGTATCCCTCTGCCTCTCCTCCTCATGGCATTCCCCGTTCCTCCTCCGAGGCGGGCAGCGTCAGTTCAATCGCCGTGCCGCTTTCGCCGCTCTCCCTGACCCGAACGTCGCCGCCGTGGAGATGGGCGATCTCCCAAACCAGTGACAGCCCCAGTCCCACGCCGCCCTTTTCCCGGCTGCGAGACTTATCCACCCGGAAGAAAGGCTGGAACACGCTCTCACGGAAGTCCTTCGGAATGCCGCAGCCCGTGTCTTTGATCTCAATCATCGCTTCTTCTCCCCGGCGGGACACGGCGGCGCTTACGCTTCCGCCGGGGCGGTTGTATTTCACGGCGTTCTCCACCAGATTGAAAATGGCGCGGTACACCAGCACGTCGCTGCCGGTGATCCACAGATCCTCGCCGCTCTGGGAGAGCGTCACGCCGCTCTTCTCCGCCAAGGGCGACAGATCCGCCAGCACCTCCTCGATCATGGGAGCCAGCTGGATCCGGTCGTTGCGCGGCACGGCCTTCAGCTCACTCATGTCCAGCAACGTCCGCACCATTCTGGACAGCCGTTCGGTCTGCTCCCGCATCATGGCAATGGTTTCCGCGGTTTCCGGGCAGCTGTCCCCATGGTCTGTGGACATGTACAGATCCAGCCGTGCCTGCATCAGCGCCAGCGGCGTGCGCAGTTCATGGGCGGCGTTGCCTACAAACTGCTGCTGAGCGTCGAAGGCCTGCTTCAGCCGCAGCAGCATCTGATTGACGGCGCGGCTCAGCCGGCTGAATTCCACCGCCTCGTCCTCGCTGAGGGTGATTTCCGTCAGACTCTGCAGCTGCACGCGCTCCGCCTTGGCGGTGAACCGCTTCAGCGGCTTTAATGCCCTTCCACTGACAAAATACGCCACCGCGCCGCCCAGCACGGTCACCGTCAGCGCGATATACCAGCCGCGCATGCAGAAGCTGTGCTTCGCGCCGCTCAGCTCCACCACGAACTCCCCATTGAAGCGCTCCGACATGTCCTTCCACTGTTCCTCCGGAATATCGACGCGGATGGCCAGCGGCCCCTCCTCCGCGTAGTGCATTACATAATTGCCGATGGAATCCATGTAGGCGTGGCCGGAGGAGCACAAAAGCGTCTTCATGGTCACGCAGGCCGCCGCCAGCAGCAAAATGGTCAGCAGCGTGATCCGCCATTGCAGAGACAGTCGCTTCATGGTTCACGGCCTCCCATCAGATATCCCTCGCCGATGCGGTTCAGAATCGGATCGTAGCCCAGCGCCACCTTCAGCTTTTTGCGCAGGGACGAGATGTGTACCCGGATGGAGTTGCTGAAGCTGTCCACGCTGCCGTCCCACACGTGCTCCATCAGCTCCTCCTGGCTCACCGGCCGCCCCTGGTTGAGCAGCAGGTATTCCAGAATGCCGTTTTCCTTGCGGGTCAGGGCCACGTTCGCACCCTTGGCCTGCGCTGTCCGCTTCACCGTATCAAAGGACAGCTCTCCGCAGCGCAGTACCGCGTCGTGCTGCACAAAGCTGCGCCGGGTCAGACTGCGTACCCGCGCCTCCAGCTCCTCCAGATGAAAGGGCTTGACCAGATAGTCGTTGGCTCCGCAGTCCAACCCCTCCACCTTGTCGCTGATCCGGCTCCGGGCGGAGAGAATCAGCACCCGGGTCTCCCGATCCCGCTCCCGCAGCGCCCGAAGCAGCTCCATGCCGTCCCGCCCGGGCAGGTTCAGATCCAGCAGGATCAGGTCGTACTTCTCCGCCAGCAGCCAGTCCAGCGCGGAATCGCCGTCATAGCAGGCGTCTACCTCGTAGCCCTTTTGCTTCAAGCTTTTGGCCAGCGTGTCGCACAGCGCCCGCTCGTCCTCCACAATCAAAATCCGCATGCCGCGCCTCCTCTGCGTTCGTGTGATTACGTCCAGTATAGCATATCGGCATAAAATGCGCATAAAGTTTTCTATTTTAACGTGGATTTTAACCCCCATATCGTATAATGCTCCTGCGAGAAAAAACGAAGGAGGGATTCCCCATGAATCTCATTTCATCGGCCGCGGGCAAGCGCGCCGCGAGGCTGGGCATGCTGATACTGGGCGCGGCAATGCTGGCCTACGGTGCTTGGCGGGGCGAGGCCGGCACGGTGCTTTCCAAGGCTATTCGGATCTGTCTGGAGTGTGTAGGCATTGGATAAGAAGAAGAAGGCAAAGTCGAAGACCCCGCCCGTTTCCGGCTTTCTCGCCCGGTTCCGGGGCTTGCTACAGGCATGCGCCGTGCTGCTGACCAATCCGCATCTGCCCAACCTGCTCAAGGGGAAGATCTACCGCGGAGACGCCAAATACGTCTGCGTGCCGGGTCTCAACTGCTACTCCTGTCCCGCCGCCACGGGGGCGTGTCCCATTGGGGCGATTCAGTCGGTGATCGGCTCATCCAAGTTCAAGTTTTCCTACTATGTAACCGGCACGCTGATCCTGCTGGGCGTATTGCTTGGGCGCGTTGTGTGCGGTTTCCTGTGCCCCTTCGGGTGGTTTCAGGAGCTGATTCACAAGATTCCGCTGCCCAGAAAGAAGCTGTCCACAAAGAAGCTCAGACCGCTGCGTTACCTCAAGTACCTGATTCTGCTGCTGACGGTGACGCTGCCGCTGATTTTCACCAACGAGGTGGGGATGGGCAACCCCTTCTTCTGCAAGTACCTGTGCCCGCAGGGCGTGCTGGAGGGCGCGATCCCGCTGTCCCTGGCCAGCGAAAGCGTCCGAAGCGCGCTGGGCAGCCTGTTTACATGGAAGAGCATGGTACTGGGCGCGGTGGTCCTTCTGAGCCTGCTGTTCTACCGCCCGTTCTGCAAGTGGCTGTGCCCGCTGGGCGCGTTCTACGCGCTGTTCAACCGGGTATCGCTGACGGGCATGCAGGTGGACGAACACAAATGCGTTCACTGCGGCCGATGCGAGAAGGCCTGCAAGATGGACGTGGACGTAACGAAGACCCCCGATCATCCCGAGTGCATCCGCTGCGGCATGTGCGTCAAGGCCTGCCCCACGGGCGCGGTCAGCTTCCGCTGCGGGCTGGGGCGCGGGGCGAAGAAAGCAGAGAATCCAGCCGGCGGAAACGCCGCGGAGATAAAAACGCAAGACTGAAAAAGTCGACCAACAAGAACGGAGGATATTTTCAATGAAAATGATGAAGAACTGGATCGCGCTGCTGCTGGCGCTGTGCATGATGGCTGCCCTGGGCGTTGCTTCCGCCTGCTGCACCGAACCGACCGGCATGGAGGAGCCCCAGACCATGGAGGAAACCTGCGCCTGCATGATGGATGGCAAGGGTGTGGACGGCTGCGAATGCATGGATGGCATGTGCGGGGACAAATGCGCCTGCGGCGAAGGCTGCAAGTGCGCCGAAAAGCGGCTGGATATGCTGGCTGCCGAGATGAACGCCCTGTTTGAAAAGAATATGGAGCTGTGGAACAAGCTCTTTGGCATGATGAGCAAGCAGCCCGATATGAGCATGACCTATGCCGATTATCTGATGGAGCAGCTGGAGGCTGCGCGCGAAAAGTTCACCCAGGACGAGTACAAGCTGCTGCAGCAGGATATCGAAACCATCCGCAGGCTGGATGAGGAAATGAGCAAGCTGCAGGAAAAGATGATGCCCGGCGATACCATGACGATGGATCCCAGCATGCAGGACGGCATGACGGTGGACGGCAGCATGGCCATGATGGAGGACGATACGGCCCCCAAGTTCCCCGCCTTTGAGGGCATGGATCTGGATGGCAACGCTGTGACCAGCGAGCTGTTCAAGGACAATTCCGTTACGGTCATCAACTTCTGGTTCTCCGGCTGCGCGCCCTGCATCGGTGAGCTGGGCGAACTGAACACCCTCAACGAGACCCTCAAGCTGCGCGGCGGCGCGGTGATCGGCGTCAACACGGACACCCTCGGCGGCGATAAGCGCATGATCAACGAAGCCAAAAAGCTGCTGGAAAAGAAGGGCGCTGCCTACCAGAACATCTACTTCCCCGAGGACAGCGAGGCCGGCATGCTTGCCTACAGCATCATGGCCTTCCCCACCACCGTGGTGGTGGACCGCAACGGCCGCCTGGTAGGCGAGCCGATTCTGGGCAGCATCAACAATGAAGCGCAGATGAAGGCGCTGCAGGCGCTGATTGACGAGGTGCTGGCCAAGGATATGATGACGCTGGATAAAGACATGATGATGAAGCCAGACGGCAACTAATCGGCAAAGCGGCGCAGACAACATCCCGTGCGTAAGTACTTCACAGTTTGTTCAGCTTCCCTTACGTTTTTGTGAAAGGAAAACTGCACCATAAAGCCTGCGTTTTTTCAACTGTGAAATCAAAATTAAAGGCCTGATCGCCTGCATTATAAGCAGACCGTCAGGCCTTTTACATTATGTTGTTTTAAACAAAATCTGGCACTTGACAAAGCGCCAAATGACGTTTATACTATGTATAAACAGCGAGAAGGAGGTGCTTCCATGCAAGTGCAGTTAAAACCCTGGGGGAACAGTCAGGGAATCCGATTTTCAAAGGAATTTCTGAAAAACGCCGGTTTTCAGCCCAACGATATGCTGACTGCGGAAATCTCAGATGGAAAAATTATTCTGAGCCGCGGCTTCCGACATCGCAGCCTGAAAGAACGCGCGGCAGAATACGGCGGAAAGCTGAATCTTTCGGGAGAAATTGACTGGGGCGAGCCTATGGGGGACGAGGTGTGGTAATGCTAAGCATCCAACAGGGCGATATGCTGAAAATCAGCGGTCTGTCTTATCCCATGATTGTGGTCAGCAATGATTTTTTCAACCAGGAGGGAAAGATCATCGCGTGCCCCATTGTACGCAATGCAGCAGAAGGTCCTTTGCATATCAGGCTCAAAGATTCTTCTGCCGAAGGCTACGTGCTCTGTGAACAACTGAAATATATCGATCTTGCAACCAGACGGTTTTCCAAGCTGCCCGCAACACACCACTTCGACATTATCGATATTTCAGACGCCATCATGGGCATTTTCGACTATCAGTGCTTATAATCCGCCCGGCTTCAGGCTCGACCACACCTCGTCAATGTATCGTTGACGGGGTTCTTTCTTTTTCTGCTCCTGTCTGGCATTCCATGCGCGCATCTTCAAAAATCCCGGCATGTCCATGCGGTCGATTTCGTCCATGCGCCAGCCGGATTCCAAGAGCGAGTTGTAAGTGGAATAAATAAATTCAGGCAGCGTCAGAACAGTGGAATCTCTTTCGCTTCCGCCGTTTTCGGCGGACTCTCCGGTTCCTTCGTGATTGATAAAAGCGGTGATTTTTTTCGGTCAGCGCCTCTGCGTCGATTGCGTATTCCGGCAGGGCGGCATTGTATTTTGCCGCAAGCTGTACGACGTTCGTCCACCACTGTTCGATTTTCTCGACATAGGCGGGGACGTTGCGGACACATTCATTTCCGGAGGCGCGCAGACTCGGAATCATGATAAACGCTACGGCGAACAGAAGTCCCACTACGATGACGGCGCTCAAGGTCAGACAGATCAGTCGCTTCAGCCGCGCGCCCTTCCACGCCGCAGCCTGTCCCATTGCGCTTCCAGCGGCCGCAGGAGGGTATTCATTAAGAAAGCCATCCCGCCGCCAAGCAGGAACGGAAAAAAACAGCGTTCCGATTCTTCCGACAACGCTGACTACACTGCCGAAGTTCATCAGCGCCCACGCAAGCAGGATAAGCAGCGCCAGCGAGCAAAAGACATAGCGAAGGTCGCTTCGGTCGAGCCGGAATGTCTTCGGCTCTGCGGAAGTATCGCGCTGCTCCGACTGATGCTCGCTCTGTGTTTTCTATTACATTTTTTCTTCTCAGTTCTGCCGCCTGCGGCGTCTCTGGAAAAACTTAACTGCCTCAACCACGAGAATCACCAGCACGGCCAGGCACAGCGCGACGCCGTATTCGGCAGCGCCCACCGGCGTGAAGCCAAAGGCGTTGGCCAGGAACGGAACCTCCAGAACGGCGGTTGTGAGGATAAGCGAACCGATCATTGCCGCCCATAAAACCGGGTTCTGCCCGTGCAGACTGAACACGGAATTGCGCTGTGAGCGAAGATTGAAGGAATGGAAAATCTCGCACATGGACATCGTGAGAAACGCCATGGTCATGCCATGCTCCGACACGCCCGCGGGAAGCGAGAAAACGCCCGTTTCAAAGAAATTGCCCATCCAATAGGAAAGTATCGTCAGCGCCGTGACGAGGATTCCCTGATAGATAATGTCGCCCAGCAGCCCGCCGGCAAAAATTCCTTCTCTGGAATTTCGGGGCGGCCGGTTCATGACGTCCGGCTCCGCCTTTTCCATGCCCAGCGCCAGCGCCGGGAAGCAGTCGGTCACGAGGTTGATGAACAGCAGATGAACCGGGTTCAGCAGCGTGAAGCCCATGAGCGTGGCACAGAATACGCCCAGCACCTCGCTCATGTTGGAGGCCAGCAGGAACTGGATGGCCTTTCGGATGTTGTCGTATATGCGCCGTCCCTCGCCCACAGCCACGACGATTGTGGCAAAATTATCGTCCGCCAGCACCATGTCCGCCACGTTTTTCGTCACGTCCGTTCCCGTGATGCCCATGCCGATGCCGATATCGGCCGATTTAATGGAGGGCGCGTCGTTCACGCCGTCGCCTGTCATCGCGGTAACGGCTCCGCGAGCCTTCCACGCCTGGACGATTCGCGTTTTATGCTCCGGCTGAACGCGGGCGTACACGCCGTATTCCGTGACCCTCTCGCGGAGCTGCTCATCCGAAAACCTGTCCAGCTCGGCGCCGGTAACAGCCTGGGATTCGTCGGTGATGATTCCCAGCTCCTTGGCAATCGCCACCGCTGTATCCCTATGATCGCCGGTAATCATGACCGCGCGGATTCCCGCGCCGCGACATTCCGCAATCGCGGCCTTGACCTCCGGGCGGATGGGGTCGATCATGCCGGTCAGCCCCAGAAACACCAGATCCCTCTCCAGATATTCCGGCGCGTTGTTTTCGGGCTTTTCCGCCCAGTCCCGCTTTGCGACGGCGAGGACGCGCAGCGCCCTGTCCGCCATGGCCTTGTTGCTGTTCAGGATTTCCCGCCGCTTCGCGTCCGTCATGGGCAGGATTTTTCCGCTTTCAAAATAGTGCGTGCAGCGGGAAAGCAGCGCGTCCGGCGCGCCCTTTGTGTATTGAACAAAGTCCTCGCCGCTCTTGTGAACGGTGGACATCATCTTTCGGGCGGAGTCAAAGGGCGCTTCGTCAATGCGAGGGGACTTTTTCTCGAGGTCCCGCTTTTTCGCGCCGACGGAGCAGGCGAAATTCACCAGTGCGCACTCGGTCGGCTCGCCCTCGGCCTGATCCTCATCGTTCAGCACCGCGTCGGAGCACAGCGCCATCGCCGACGCGACGGAAAGCGTCTCGCCGATGTGCTCCACGACGGTCATTTTGTTCTGCGTCAGCGTGCCCGTTTTGTCGGAGCAGATCACCTGCGTGCAGCCGAGCGTCTCGACGGCGGTCAGGCGGCGAATGACGGCGTTTTCCCGGGACATTTTCGTCACGCCGATGGAAAGCACCACCGTAACCACCGTCGCCAGTCCCTCCGGAATGGCCGCAACCGCCAGAGAAACAGCCACCATGAAGGTCTTCAGCACGGCCTCCAGCGCGTGACCGCTTGCGGTCAGTTCGCCCCGCGCCATAAAGAGATTAAAGGCAAAGATGAACACGCAGATGCCCAGCACCATCTTGGACAGCAGTCTGCCCAGCTCGTCCAGCTTCCGCTGCAGGGGCGTCTGCTCGTCCTTTGTATTTGAAAGCACGCCGGCGATCTTGCCCATTTCGGTGCTCATTCCCGTGGCGGTGATTACGGTCTTTCCGCGTCCGTAGACAACGGTGGAGCCCATGTAGCACATGCTCTTTCGATCGCCGAGCGGAACATCCGCCTGCTTCTGCGCCGCACCCAGCGCGTCGAGCATTTTGTTGACCGGCACGGACTCGCCGGTCAGCGCCGCTTCCTCGATCTTCAGCGAGGCGCTTTCGATGATGCGGCCGTCCGCCGGCACGGCGTCGCCGGCCTCCAGCAGAACGACATCGCCGGGCACCAGTTCGTCGGAGTGCAGCACGGCCATTTTGCCGTCGCGCAGAACCTTGCAGGTCGCGGCGGTCATGGTCTGCAGCGCCTCAATCGCCGCCTCGGCCTTGCTCTCCTGAAGCACGCCCAGCACGGCGTTGAGCAGCACCACCGCCAGAATGATGATCGTCTCCGCCCATTCGCTTTCGCCCGCAATCGCCCCGGTCAGGGCGCTGACTCCGGCCGCGGCCAGCAGGATGATCAGCATCGGATCCTTCATCTGCGTCAAAAAGCGCTTCCGAAAGCCCGGCTTTTCAGCCTCCTTCAGCTTGTTGGGGCCATATTGCGCCAGGCGCTCCGCCGCCCTTTCAGACGACAGACCTGCCGAGTCTGCGTTCAGTTCGTTCAGCGTTTCATCAACGGACAGTTTGTAATAATCCTTCATCAACATACCTCTTTTTCCACAGCAGGGGCGTTTCTGACGATTTCGGCATGGACAACCTGATGCTCTCTGATTTCTTTGATCTGCACTGACAAACTCCCCAATTGCAGGCAGAGATTGGTCGCGCCGTCGTTCGGAATTCCCTTGAGGTGATCGAATACCAGACCCGTGATGGTGTTGACATTCTGCATTTCAAAATCAACACCCACCGCCTTTTCGATCGCCTCCAGCTCGATATTGCCAGTGATTTCCCACGTATTATCGTCGATCTGCCGGATGCTCGGCTCCTCATTTTTCGAATCTGCAGGATTTTCACGGATTTCGCCGACAAGCTCTTCGATCAGATCGCTCAGCGTCACGATGCCGGTCATGCCGCCGTATTCGTCAAGAACGACGGCGAACGCATTGTGCGACTGCTTCATATTGCGGAACAGAACGTCCGCCTTGATCGTCTCCGGCACGAAGTACGCCGGCTCCACTGCCAATTTCAGAATGTTTTCCCGGCTTCTGTCCTTCTGCCGCAAATAGACCTTGGCGTTGAGAATGCCGATCACCTGGTCGGGAGAGCCATCGCAGACGGGATACCGGGAAAACCCGCTGCCGCAGATGACTTCTTCCCACATATCGTCCGTATCCTCCATCCAGAGGATGACGAGATCGGTGCGATGGGTCAGAATTTCCCCGGCGGACAGATCGTCAAACTCAAACACGTTTTGAATAAAGTCCTGTTCTTCCTTATCGATGGCGCCGGTTTCGCCGCCGGTCTCAACCATCATGCGGATGTCCTCCTCGCAGATGCGTTCGTCCTCCTCGTTGGGATCAATGCCGAGCAGTCTGAGAACGGCGTTCGTTGAAATAGAAAGCAGCCACACGATCGGCTTGAACAGCACGGAAATCCCGCTGACCACGCCGGACACGCCCAGCGCCAGCGCCTCGGACTTTTTCATGGCGATTCGTTTGGGCACCAGCTCGCCGAAAATCAGCGTAAAGTAGGAAAGAATCAGCGTGATAAAAATGACGGACAGTGTATCCAGCACGCTGCGCGACAACGGTACGCCCAGGCCGATCAGCCAGTCCACCAGCGGGTCGGAAAAACCGTCCGCCGCAAACGCGCTGCCCAGAAAGCCGGACAGCGTAATGGCGATCTGAATGGTTGACAGAAACTTTGCCGGTTCCTTCGTTAGATTCCGCAGCCGTTTGGCCTTCCTGTTTCCCTGCTCGGCCAGGCGGTCAATTTTTCCTTCGTTGACGGAGAGCACAGCCAGCTCCGCGCTGGCAAACACGGCGTTCAATGCGATCAGAACAATTTGAATCAGTAGCAGTCCAACAATTGAATGACTCATACAACAGATACTCCTCTTCAATATCAAAATTCTCAATATGCAGCGTCCATCAATGAATCCTGAACGCTATTCCAGGTATCTGTTTGAGAATATGCGGATGCGGCTTTTTCTACTGTCCGGGTCCGTATTCATATCTGATTCCTTTCTGCTTTATTTACGCTTGATACGCGCGCTGATTGATTTTGAACAAGCCGTCCCGGCTTCCGGCAAGGAACAGCGTATCCTCGATCTGAAAAACATAGTCCGGTCGGATGTCGTTCAGCACGCGCCCGTCGTTTTCTATCGCGATGATATTCAGCCCGAAGCGCCTGCGCAGGTTCACATCGGCGACGCTCTTTCCCACGAACTGCTCCGGAAGCTGTATCTTGGAGATGTTGATCTGCTCGCTGAGCTGAATGATATCCAGCTCTCTGGTCGTTTCCAGCCGGCTGGCCAGTCGAACGGCCATATCCCGCTCCGGGTAGACGACCTCCGCGCCGAGCTTTTCCAGAATCAGGCCGTGCTCCGCGCTGGTGGCCTTTGCAATGACCTTGGGAATTCCCAGCGCGACCAGATGCAGCGTGGTCAGAATGGAGGTATCCATCTGCTCGCCGATGCAGACCACCGCGACGTCGCAGTTCTGGATTCCCGACGCTTCCAGCGTCTTTTTGTCCAGACTCTTTACAACATACGCGTTTTCTGTCAGCTCCCGCATCTCTCTGACCTTATCCTCGCTGCTGTCCAGAACGATCAGCTCCGCGCCGGATTCCGCCAGATCCCTTGCTAACGCCTGACCGAAGCGGCCAAGCCCGACAATGCCATACGTTATTTTACTGCCGCTTTTCTTGTCAAACATGTTTTTTCCTCCGTTACCCAATCGAGAGATTTCCTTCCGGATAGCTGATGCGCTCGCCCCTTGAAAAATACCAGAGCGACGCGACCGTCAAAGGCCCCAGCCTGCCGATGTACATAATCAGAATGGACAGGAGCTTTGCGCCGACCCCCAGGCTCGGCGTAATCCCTGTGGAAAGTCCCACTGTGCCGAAGGCGCTGGTCACCTCAAAGAGCGCGTCCATGAGCGGCACCTGCGGCTCCAGCAGCGCCATGGCCCATGTGCCGAGCACAACCACCGACATTGCCAGCAGCGTAATGACGGCGGCCTTTCGAAAGGCGTCCCTGGGAATGGCGTTGTGAAAGGCCTTCTCGGATTGATTGGTCGCCGCCGCCTTCATGCCCTGTATCAAAGCCAAAAAGGTGCTGGTTTTGATGCCGCCGCCGGTAGAGCCGGGGGACGCGCCGATGAACATCAAGGCCGTCAGCGCCAGGAGCCCGGCGTTCGAGAAGGTTTTCAGCGGATAGGTGGAAAAGCCGGCGGTTCTGGCAGAAACGCTGTGAAAGAGCGCGCCAAGCCATGAAATATCCTCCGTCGCCTTGAGCAGCAGCGTTCCCGCAAGAATCAGCGCACCGCTGACCGACAGCACGACCTTCGCGTGCATGGAGTACTTCCTCCACTTCAGTTTATGCTGTACCATTTCCCGAATCACGAGAAAACCGATCCCTCCGAAGAAAACCAGTCCGCAGGTGGTCAGGTTCAGCATGACGCTATTCTGATACGGTATCAGGTTTTGAAAATTTCCCAATATATCAAAGCCGGAATTGTTGAACGCCGCCACCGAATGGAACAGGCTGATTCCCATCGCCCGAAGCGGCGGATAATCCTGTACAAAGACAAAAAAGCTCAGGATCGCCCCGGCCAGCTCAAAAATCAGCGTCGTCCGCAGCACGCTGCGTATAAACCGGACAGCGCCCCGGTTGGAATCCAGATTGGAGGCCTCCTGGATCAGGCGCCGGCTTTTCAGGTCGAGCTTTTTCCCCATGGCCAGCATAATTCCCGCGCCGATGGACGTGATGCCCAGCCCGCCGATCTGTATCAGCAGCGCAAGAATCACCTGTCCAAAGGACGTGAAGGTGTCTCCCGCGTCCACGGCGATCAGCCCGGTCACGCAGACGGCGCTCGTGGACGTATAGAGCGCATCGATGTATTTCAGCTCTGCGCCGTCCCGCACGCTGCACGGCAGCATCAGCAGCGCGGAGCCCAGAAGAATCGTGGCGGCAAAGCCCAGCGAAATCAGTCTCGCCGGCGACTGCACCCGAAAGAACCGTTTCATTCCGCGCTGTCTCCATTCATGCGGTAGCCCACGCCGAGCTCGTTGGCAATGCACCAGGGCTGCCCCGGCTTCACGCCGAATTTTCTGCGAATGTTCGCCATGTTCACCTGAAGCTTTTTGACGCTTCCCTCGTCGGCATAGCCCCATATTTCCCGGATAATCGCCGAATAGGTCATCATCTTTCCGCAATGCTCGGAGAGAAAGGCCACTATATTGTATTCCGTCTGGGAAAGGCCGACCTCCCGCCCGTGAACAAACACCCGCCTTGCGTCGTAATCGATCAGCAGCGTCTGCGTTCGGAATGTGCCGCCGGGGAGCTTGCCGCTGTCGGCCCGGTGCTGATAATTCCGCAGAACCATGCGGATGCGCGCCAGCAGCTCCGCCGAGCTGAAGGGCTTTGTCACATAGTCGTTTGCGCCTGCGTCCAGCGCCAGAACCTTGTCCTCGTCGTCGTTTCGCGCGGACAGCACGATGATCGGGGACAGTGAATCCTTTCGGACAAATTCCAGCATTCGCATTCCGTCCATGTCGGGAAGGCCGAGATCGAGGATGGTCACATCCGGCAGATGGGACGCAAACAGCGTCTTTGCCAGTCCGCAGGTATCGGCGGGAATCACCTGATAACCGGCGGATTCCAGCATCGTCGTCATGATGGAGCGGATGCTGCCGTCGTCCTCTACCAGCAGTATTTTGTACTTATTGTTCGTCATCGCCGGTTTTCTCCCTTCTGACCGTAAAGCGGAATACCGCGCCGCCGTTTTTTCGGTTTTCGGCAGTGATCGTCCCTCCATGCGCCTTGACGATGGTATAGCACACCGAAAGGCCAATGCCCGCGTAGCGCTGCGTTCCGTGCGCCATATCCTGCCGCCCCTCGTAGCAACCCGAAAAGAGCGTCTTCAGCTTGTCTTCCTCAATGCCGCATCCGTCGTCCATCACTTCAAATACGACCTGATCCTCCGTTGTAAAGACGTTAAGGGCGAGGGTGGTCATGCCCTTTGCGTGACAGACGGCGTTTTCCAGCAGATTGAGGATGACCTGCTCGATCAGTATCGAGTCCACGGAAATGACCACAATGTCCTCCGGCACCGTCACATCGACATTCTGGTTCGGATATCGCTGCGAGAATTTCGCAACGGATGAATCGATCAGCTCGTCCAGTATCGTCGGCGTTTTGCTGATCCTCATCGTTTCATTCTCAATCCGCGTGACGGACAGAAGGTTTTCCACCATGCGGATGAGCCACTCGGAGTCCTTCTGAATATTCAGCAGCATCGCATCCTTTTGCGCCTCCGTCAGCGTATTTTTTCCTCGCGAAGAACGGAGGTCGCGCTGTAAATGGAGGTCAGCGGCGTGCGCAGGTCGTGAGAAACAGCGCGCAGCAGATTCGCCCGCATCCTTTCCCGTTCGCTTTCCAGCTTCGCCGTTTCATACGTCTTGATTTTCGTCGTCAGCATCCCGGTAATGACGGCAACCGCCAGCATAATCACTGCCGAAATGACATTGATGGGCGTTATAAAGTCAAATGAAAAGAAGGGATATGTAAAAGCAAAATTGATGGCAAACATGCCGATAACAGCAGACAGGATACCGTAAAGGTACCCTTCTGTCAGAAGGGATATGATAAAGACGGCAAAGACAAAAGCCGTCGTAATATGCTCCGTCACATCCAGCCGCTGGAAGATCATGCTCAATGCGCAGGCAGCGGCCAAAGTCAGCAAGGCAATCGCTGTATTTCTGATAATGTTTTTCACCATTCCCGCGTTCGCCTCCTATTATTGGATTCATTATAGCAGATCTACGGCAAAAAAACAGTAAAGGATCGCCCTGAACGAAAAGAAAAAGGCACAATACAATGATGATTTTATCTTGCTTATATCGCCTTGCTGCGCTGCGCTTTTTTTGAAGTGAGGCACGTGCTTTGGGGGGTACACTTTAGTCCTCTATTCGGGGTTTGAACTTTTCTTTGTCCACAAATAGAGCTTTGGACTTTTACCGTGTCCACTTTCAGGGGTACATTTTACGCTATTTCGCTATACTTTGGACGAAACCTCACATTGTGGACGATACCCTGCTATCGTCCAAAGTAGGGTGCATTCCATGATAAATCTCTGATTTCGACCCCGAAAAATGGGTATGAGGAGACTAAAAAGGGGCGGGGAGCGGGAACTGCCATTTGACAACATGACGCCGGTCGATCGATTTCCTGCGCTCATAGCCCATGCTGGGTAGTTATAGCCTATATTCTGACGGCTCATTAGCCTATAAATGCAAAAAGAAGTCCTCATGCTTTGTATCAAAACATGAGGACTTAGTTGGTTCATTTGGTGAACTATGATACGATGGATGATGCGCGCTGGGGAAGTCAGTCTCCATGGCAATCACGATACAATTCTTTTATAATCCGTCTGTGTTATCCTGGTTTTGAATGCGAAGAATTTCTTCTTGCTCTTTCCTTTCGGCTTCGACTATCTGCTGAGCATTTCCTAAAAGTATATCTTTTTGTGCTGAAGAATATACTAAATACACTCGGGTTTTACTAGAACTTAATTCAATTGAATTATTGTTTTTATCCACCCATGTTCTAGTGTTCCTATTTCCGGTAGAGTATGAGCCATATAATTTTGTGAGCTTTGATGTTAGATCTTCAACGACGGCATTTTCATCGCCAATATCAAATAGATCGTATTCAACAAGATACAGAACAGCAAGGTCATCATCACGCAACATAATTCCATCAATTACAGGATAAACATAATTGACCTCAGTCCAAAATACAGGATATCCCGTAAGTGTCCAGTTTTCATATGTTATTTGCTTACCTATACCGTCTGTATTTACGGTTCCTCTTTTTACGCTAACATATGATGAAGTTTTATTTCCTTTTCCAATGATTGATTCAACCTCTTTTTTTGTGCTGCCCCAAGGAATATCTTTAAATGTAATACCTTCAGCGGACTCAATTTCACGAGTTGAAACAAATTGTTCTTTAAGTCGTTCAATCATATAATTCTTTAAACGCACATAGGAAGCAGCCATATCTTCATACGACGCAGTATTTAAATCTAATTGAGCAAATTTTCCAGTGATATCAGCATTTAGATTCGCAATCTGTTTATCTTTGTCTGCAATATCAGAACTCAACTTTTCTATCTGATTGCTATTTTCAGAAATAATCTCGTTAAGCTTTTCTATCTTGGTAGCCTTATCAGTGATGTCAGCATTAAGGGTTTCAATTTGACTGGTCTTTTCACTGATATTTGCATTTAGAAGATCGATTTGGCTTGCTTTTTCGATTGCATCTGCTTTGAGTTCGCTAATCTGTTCAGCTTGGCTTTCGACATCTGCACTAAGAGCTTCAATCTTGCTTGCTTTATCAACGACATCCGCATTGAGGGCTTTTATTTGCTCTGCTTTATCTGTAGCATCTGCCGTGAGGGTTGAAATCTGGTCCGCCTTTTCAGCAACATCTGCATTTAGCGTGTCAATTTGATTGGCCTTATCTGCAACATCTGCGTTAAGCGCTTCTATTTGATCCGCTTTATCTGCAGCATCGGCACTTATAGTTTCAATTTGTTTTTCCTTTTCTGAGATACTGGCATTCAATGTATCAATGGTTTTGCTGCTGGAAACAAACAAAATGCATAGAGCAATGGCTAAAACAGTAAGTATAGAAATTATAGAAATGGCAACACCCTTCTTCATAGCTGGACACCTCCGAAATTAATAGTTTAGTGAATTAAACTCAGTAGTTGTATGGTAGCACGAAAACGCCCAAAACACAAGACCCTGAGCGATTTTTCCCAAAAAATTGAAAAATTGTATAGAAAAAAGAACCATACCGAGTTGATTCTCGTTATAGTCCTTCTCTTCTTGCTTCATGCCATTATCTTAATGACATTGAATACAATGATGATTTTTTTCTTGCTTATATCGCCTTGCTGCGCTGCGCTTTTTTTGAAGTGAGGCACGTGCTTTGGGGGGTACACTTTAGTCCTCTATTCGGGGTTTGAACTTTTCTTTGTCCACAAATAGAGCTTTGGACTTTTACCGTGTCCACTTTCAGGGGGCATTTTACGCTATTTCGCGATACTTTGGACGAAACCTTGCATTGTGGACGATACCCTGCTATCGTACAAAGTAGGGTGCATTTCATGATAAATATCTGATTTCGACCCCGAAAAGCAGTCATGAGTACAAAAACACAAAGACTCCTCCATCAAATATACTTCAACATCATTCTTCTCAGTCAATAAGCAAGTATGGTGCTGGATATGGTGGACGGGGCAACCCTGCATCAGCTGGTGCGATGAACCCTCCAATCTCCAAAGCTGTACGATGTGCAAATCGAAACTGACTCTGGCGACAGCGTGACCACTTACTTTGAATGCGCAAAAATCAAGTGGCGGACGGCTGCGTGCTGCTGAACAATAAGCCCATTTATCAGCGTCTTGTACTGGATCAGGGCTATTGGCCAGAATCCCTCATCACCACGCCCAGCGCTGATGCCATCAAGACCGATATTGAATGGACGCTCAAGCTTGGTTATAATGGCGCACGCAAGCATCAAAAGTTGGAGGATCCGTGGTACTATTACTGGGCGGATAAGCTTGGCTTGCTGGTGTGGGAGGAAGTTCCCAGCGCTTATGAGTTTACCGAGGAGGCCATTATCAATACCATCGAAACGCTGACTGGCGGCATTGAGCGCGATTTCAACCATCCCAGCATAATCACCTGGGTTCCTGTAAACGAAAGCTGGAGCATGGATCGTCTGTATTCCAACAAGCAGATGCAAGCCTGCGCCAACATGCCATACTATCAGGTAAAGGCGCTGGATGGCTCGCGCATTGTTTCCACAAATGATGGCTGGGAGTTCGTTCAGAGCGATATCTTCGGACTGCATGATTACGCCGCAACAGGCGATGTGCTGGCCAAGCATTTTGCAAGTCGTGAAGAAATAACAAAGCATTCCTGCGTCCACCGTATGGTCTACTGCGACGGCAAAGAATGGACAGGCAACGAGGCCTTCCTGCTGACTGAATATGGCGATATTGCATTCGAGGACAAAAGCAGCAGTTCTTGGGGATATCATGGCAAGGTTTCCGATGAAGAAGCCTTTTTTGAGCGCTATCAATCCCTGACCAACGCGGCTCATGCCATCCCCTACTGTCAGGGTTATGTCTATACTCAGCTCACCGATGTTGAGCAAGAGCAAAACGGCATCCTGAGTCCGGATCACAAGTCCAAGGTGGATGTGGAGCGTTTCCGAAGCCTTACACTCAACCCGGAGGGAAGATATCAGTAAGCCAAGCAATGTATAACCATTTATAGATATTTTCACATTATCATTCCGATACGTTTTCCTGGAAGTTGGCAAAGTTGCCACCTGCCGAAAAATGAGATTTATTTTTTCAAAGCCGCAGATAAGGCCTGCCGCCGAGGATAAAAAACACCGCCCAATGGGCGGCAGGAAACGCAATGTGTCTTGTGCTTTCTTAGCTTCAAGGATGCAGTCATTGTTTTGTTAATTGTCAGAAGTCTCCCGGAGCATCCCGGGAGACTTCTGTATTCTGGACGATATATGGCCCACAGGAAAAGGATGCTGCTCGCAACGCGAAGCGGGGCAGCAATCGGATCAGCATGCAGTCATGCTGGCAGATAGTCCGCGCTCTGTTTTTTCAAGCCCTGCCAGCTCAATGTGCGTCGTATCACCCATATAGAGCATCCTCGGCACGGAAAAGCGCGTGGAGCGGCACTCCATCCGGATGCAGGTAATCCCCGTGCAGGCTTGCCACATCCCTGCCCAGGCCGCCTGATACGGGATGTTCAGCAGGTAGGAAATCCACGTTGTCCCAAGCCCCTGATGGCAGAAAACGGCGATTCTGTCCTCACTCGGGCGTTCGATTTTGTATAAAGCGCCTTCGTGCACATAGCCATGGCGCGCCAGCAGCGCATCCGAGCCAGCCTGCATTTCCTTGACCTGCGGATAATACCGAGGATCGTCAAAATACTTCTGGTTCTGCCAGCCTGCATAGCGCGGCGTTGGAGAAATGGAATACATCACCTCGCCCGGCGTAAAGAACGGTGAAAAGCGGCCGAAGCCGTCCAGCTCGTAATAGACGCCCGTCAGCTCGCGCGTCCATGAAAGGGTTTCAACGGGCAGCCCCAGCTTCTCCGCGCAGGGGCGGCAGGTTTGCTGCGCCCGGCCAAGCGGCGAGCAGTATATGTGCGTCAGCTGCAGGCGTTCAATGTACGCGGCCAGCGCTTCTGCCTCCCTGCGCCCGCGCAGGGTCAGGCTGTCGGTCTGATAATCGGGGTCGCCATGGCGAATAATAAATATGCGCATGCTGTCTCCTCTTGGAATGCTTGTCAGTCGTTCGGGTGCTCAGTCAGGGCTGGGGCAGCGCGTTCCTCCAGCGCTTCTGTCAGTATGCGGCCAACTGCGTCCTGCGGCCCCTCTATGCCAAGCAGCCTGCAGGCCGTGAGTGCAAAATCAACCAGCGATGTACGCTCCTGAACCTTCACGCCGCGACGGACGCCTGCGCCCCAGAATGCGCAGAACGGATCCAGCACGGTGTCCTCCAGCGCCGCATGGGAGCCGCCCGCAAAGGGCTTACCTTCATAGCCGCACAGATAATACGGCGGACGCGTTGTGATGTATATATCGCACATACCCGGCCATGCGCCCAGGGCCCGCTGAGCATTTTGATCCAGCGCCGCCCGGACAAACGGAAGGGCGCGGATGCCTTCAAGCACGGCGCGCTGCCTGCCTTCGCTGGCAGGGACAAGCCACGTCAATTGCGCCTGCGTTTCCATGGCAAGAAGAACGGCCTGGGCATCAGCGGGGACGGGATCGCCTTCCTTTTCTATGGCTGCTACAGCCACGCCCGCCCGCTGGATTGCCTGTACCAGTTCAGCAAGGCGGGGCATGGCGGCTTCATCAGCATCAGCGCCAAAGCCGGCAATGCCATAGGGCATTCCGCCATGGTCTGACGCCAACGCGATGGTAACTCCGGGGATTCTCATTAGGCGCTCCAGAGCCTGATCCATGCGCCAGACTGCATACTGAATGTTTTCATACCACTCGTCTATCGTGCTGGCGCGGCGCATCTCCGCGTAGGGCAGGCGGGCGCCATTGTGGCAGACGGTGTCTATGTCATCCGCATAGATGGTCAGAAAATCAGGCGTGTTCAGGAGGGTAATCATTTTCCCGCCAGACGGGACGGGCTTGCCTGCAAGGTAATCCAGCAGCAGCTGTACCCGGCCTTCAAAATTGCGCAGTGATATGTCGGCAATGTATGGATTGCCCGCATCGCCAGGCGTGCACCCTCTGTTTTCAACATACCAGCCGTGTATGGACGCGCAGGTCAGCCCGTGGCGGACTGCCGCCTCTGCAATGGTTTCGCACGGATTCAATCTGCCGGTCTTCACAATGCGGCGCGCCGCTTTGTCAAAATAGCAGTAGCAGTTGCCCGTTTTTTCCGGCCATGCACCAGAGATCAGTGCCTGCTGCATGGGATTTGTGATGGCGGGAATGCCGCAGCGCTGCTGCAGCAATACCGTTCCCTGCGCAATCAGGTTGTCCAGGTTGGGCGTTCCAAGCGGGGAAGCGTGCGCCATCCGATACCACGAAGCAGAGAAGCCGTCCCAGTTGATATACAGCAGCATGAAGACAAGCAGAAGGCGGGGAGGAATTTCCTTCTCCGCCTTTCCTCCTTACATATAGAAGATGTGGTCTGCGTATTTTTTCAGCATGTTCTTGTTGTATTCATCGCCGCCATCCGTGTTGGCCGACATGAACACCGGCGCATCCTGCCCGGCAGCCATAATCAGCTCGACCGTGCGGCACATGATGGCGTTCAGCACGGCCGCGCCAATGACTGTGGACGTGGGCCCCATCTTTGCCGGAACGCCGGGCAGGGGGAGGGCAGCGTCGCCCCGGCAGCCGCAGTTATCAAGGACAAGGTCAGCCACCTCGTACAGCTTTTTTCCGCTTTTATGGCGCGATTCCACCGCTGCGGAGGTTTCCATATTGGTCAGCGCAATCACCCGGGCGCCCTTTTCGCGCGCGCGGATGGCTGCGTCTACGGAGACCGCGTTTCGCCCTGAAACAGAATGGATGATGATGACGTCGTCCTTTCCAATGGGCGTCATATCCATCAAAAGGCAGCCGTAACCATCCATGCGCTCCATCTGGCTGGTCATGGTGGCAGGGACGATTTCCAAATGCAGCCCCGGGCCGCGCACAGGGTTGATATTCACCATACCGCCCGTTCGATAATACATCTCCATTGCCAGCAACCCTGCATGGTTGCAGCCGAAAACAAACAGGTTATGCCCGTTCAGCGTGGCATCCGCCAGCATCCGGGCGGCCTTCTCCATCTGCGGCAGCTGCGTCAGACGAACCTGCTGCAGGATGCGGCTTATTTCATCCAAATACTGTGTATTCATGCCTTTCCCCCTCCAGCTTGCACATGGATCCGCGCCAGGCGGTTCCCGCACATGGACAGCGTGACCTCGTTTCCCTCAGCCAGGACGGAAAGCGGTTGCCCATACTCGTCAAAGGCCTCTACATGTGCAGCGATATGGGGAAGCGTAAAGCGCACCTTCCCGCCATGCAGCGCCTGATCGCCCGCCAGGAGCAGCGTTTCGCGCTCAGAAACGCGGAAGCAGGAGGCATGCAGCGATTCGTCCATGGCCGCAACATATTCATCATCCAGATAGGTGCCCTCGCTTACCTGCCCCGCAATGGCCTTGCGGAATGCCGTTGCCGCCATCAGGTAGTCAAAATGCGGCTTCAGGGCAGGCTGATCCAGATAACGCGCCGTGATGCCGATCCAGAGGATATTGCCCATCAGCACACAGCGCTCCACATCCGCATAGAAGCAGCGCTCACGCTCCTCATCATCCGCCGCCCAGGAGCGGTCATTGCACATGTTCACCTGCACATACTCGGGGAAGGTATAACGGAACATGTTATAGAACTCATCATAATCCGCGCCGTTCCAGGTCAGATTGCCCCAGGTATATGCGCTGTAAATGTCCCCGCAGTTTTCCGTCATCAGGTAGGAATCGGGGTCGCGGCGGCGCATTCTTTCGCGCAATTCGGAAAGGATCTTCAGATAACCCTGATTAAACTCGCCGATATCATGGTGCGAGTGCCCCGCATGATAGCAGGCAAAGGGCTCTGCCGAAGCAAGCTGATCCAGGTAAATTCCCTTCAAATGATAGCTCTCTGCCGCGAAATCGCAGATATCAACCAGCATGTGCTGCCATTTTTCGTCGGAGGGGCAGTTCAATGTGAAGGAATGCGGGCCGTAGGTTTCCGTCAGCGCCTCGCCATTGGCATTCTCAATCTGCATGGTGGAAAGAAAGCGCCTGTGAAAATCCGAGGACATGTCCGACAGCCGGGCATTGACATACAGCGTTGCAAAGCCTCCGCGCGCATTGAGATAATCCATGCCGCGCCGAAAATCCAGCGCTGTCCCCAGTTCCATATCCGGATAGTATTCGGGATAGAAGCTGTCAAAACCCGTGCGGTTCCAGGACGCAATAAACATATGGTTGATGCCGCGCTTATTGCCCTCCTCCCACATGCGGGGAATGTCCTCAAAGCGGTTTTGAATCTCTTCAACGCGCTTAAAGTTATAGCATTGGTTCAGCGCGGCCTGTTCCTTCAGATATTCGGGGTTCTCATGCTGCGCCAGATAGGGGGTGATCCACGCCCGGTAGCGGCGAGCGCCCGCATGCCAGTCCTGATCGCTGAGGCAGACGGTGAACGCGCCGCTTTCCCATGCTTCGCCCGGTCTTATCATTTTGTGAATGCGGAAGCCCAGCGACAGATAGCGGCTCTCCTCGCCCGTTCTTACCATCAGGCCGGTGACGGGGAAGCGGCAATCATGCGAGCCAAAATAAAGGCCGGCCTGTTTGTTCTGTAGGTACATATAGCTCATGGAGCACAGGCCGCAGTAATTGCACTCGCGTTGCCACTCGCCGTTCACCAGGGCTGTTCCTGCGCGCCAGAACTGCTGGTAGCGTTGGCTGCGCAGCGCGTTTGCCGGATCGACGATCTTTTCGCCGCCATGGTGCGGATACAAAAGCGCCGTATCCCCGCCCTCGCCAAAGCCCAGGCCGCAAAGCTCTAACAGGGTCTCAACCACCCGCAGCTGCTTTTCCTGGTTCTGTACGCGCACGACAAATTCCGCTGCGCCATCCTTTTCCCTGAAGGAAAGACGCGTCTGCATGCGGCGCGGGCCGTCCGGCGCCTGCATGCTGTCAAATACGAGGGAAGCTCCCTCCCTGCGTCCGTCTGCCGGCACAAGCGCCACGCGATGATTGTTTTCATCCAAGGCTACAAGCGAAAAAACAGGATGGCTCTGCCGGCAGGACAGGAGCTCCTGCCCGTGAAAGGAAAGCGATGTTACCTGCGCGTTGCCCTCGCACAGCTCCAGCGAAAACGCGCCAAAGGTCAGCCTCATCCCATGCTTCCTCCTTTGTTTAATACCCCAGCTCAAGATAGGTCTTTTTCGCCTGCGCGTTATGCGCTGTGGCGCCAGGCGCATGATTGGACATATAAACGCTGGGCTTTTTGCCGCGCGCCAGCATTTCCTCAATTACCGTCGCCTGCAGCGCCCACATCAGATAGGACGCTCCGATGCCGGAGGATGGGCACACCTCGATGCCCAGCTCAGGACAGGGCACCAGCGTGTCGCCGGGCTTGCAGCAGTTATCCAGCACGACGTCGCAGACCTCATACAGGCGCTTGCCGCTTTCATGGCGCGGGGTCAGCGTCTGCGAATAGGCGACCGATGTAAAGCCAATGACCTTGACGCCCATTTCGCGGGCGGTGATCGCAACGTCTACGGGGAAAACCTCATATCCGGATACGGAGCCGACAATCAGGGTGTCGCCGGCGGTCAGGTTTGCACGGTTCAGCACAAATTTGGAAAACCCCGGAATTTGCGTATAGTAGATGGTGGGCCTGCCTTCAATAAAGCGCGGCCGCGTAGGGTTGTTGACCTCGCAGGTGACAAGAATGGGCTTGAGCGCCATCATGCCGCCAGTACGGCCGACGCCCTCGTGCATCAGCATGTGCCCGGTATCCAGGATCTGCCACATGCCGCCGTTCTCCAGGGTATCGGCCACCATCCTGGCTGCGCTGATAATCTGCTCCCGCTGCGTCCTCTCAATCACAGCCAGCGTTTCCTTCATCTTTTCAAAATACACGTCCATTAGCATGGCAATTCCCTCTCCTTTTGCATATAGGCCGCATGATAGCTTGCCGCAAGCGTTTTTGCCGGCATTTTCCCCATCAATGTCCACCAGGTATACAATACGCCGCCGATGGTGGGCGAGTACAGCGGCTCGCACAGCCGGATGCTGTTCTGGATAAGGTAGCGGGACAAGGGCTGCTTGATCCTGTCGCCCAGGCCTGATACGCCGCCCGTCAGCGCCGCATCGCAGGCCCGCAGGCGGCAGCGCCGCTGAAGCGTGACGGCCATGCCGCACAGCGCCTGCGCAGCGTCATCCAGGATCCGCAGCGCATCAGCCTCGCCGCGCCCGGCATGCTCGCCAACGGTTGGGCACAGCTGCGCCATGAAGCGCCTGTCGCACCCGCCATGGTAAATGGCATGCACCAGGGAGGCGGCGCTTTTTACCCCGTAGTGCGCCAGCACAGCCTGCCCCAGCGGCGTGACGGGCCTGCCGCAATCATAATCGCGCAGCGCTGCCTGAATGGCGCGCCGTGCAATGTCATAGCCTGAACCTTCATCGCCCAGGACAGGCCCCCAGCCGCCTATCGACGTCTCGTTTCCCTGCCCGTCATAGCTGACGGCAAACGAGCCGGTTCCCGCCAGCAGCACAATGCCGTTGGGGGCGCCCAGCGCGCCGAAATACGCATTGGGCGAATCGCCCAGCAATTGAACCTCAAACGGCAGGGGCAGCGGCAGGCACTGAGAAAACCCGGGAATAAACATCTGGCACAGCGAGATCCTGCGCAGGTCAGCGCCGGCTGCCGCCTGGGTGACGGCCGCCATGACAGCCTGCGCCGCCTGCCGCGCGCCAACGCTGAGCGCGTTCGACCCGGCGGCGCGCCCTATGCCCAGCACATGCCCGGCTGTATCTGCCAGGCAGGCCTCGGTCTTGGTGCCGCCCCCATCGACGGAAAGAATCAATCCTTGCTGCTCGGACAATCTATTCGCTCCCTGCTTTATCTGGACATTTCCACATGGAAGGTATACCGGTCGCTGCGGTAGGCGGAAAACACGCATTCCAGCGGCTGCCCGTTTTCCAGATAGGTAATGCGCTCAATTTGCAGCGTCGGGACGGTGGGCTTGATTTGAAGCAGCTCGCAGATAGGCCGCGGGGAAAAGCCGGATGTGATATCCTGCTGGGCACGCGCGATGCGCAGGCCGTATTCAGCCAGCAGCCGATAGAGGGAGCCGTTCAGCTCGCGTTGGGCAAGCTCGGGGCAGAGAAAGAAAGGAATGAACACATTTTCCACGGCCATGGGTTCTCCGTCCGCCAGACGAAGGCGGTTGATGGAAATCACCTGCGCGCCCTCATCGATGCGCAGCAGCGCAGCAACCTTCGGCTTGCACGGCTGCACCTCAACGGACAGAACCTGGCTGGACGCAGTCATGCCCTTCAGGCGCATTTCCTCCGAAAAGCCCTGCAGATGATTCAGCTGCATGCCGACCCTTTTGGCCTTGACATACGACCCCTTGCCTTGAATGCGCTCAATATAGCCGTCCTTCACCAATTCGTTCATGGCTTCCCGGACGGTAATCCGGCTGACCTGGAACAACGCGCAAATCTGATTCTCCGTCGGCATTTTTTCTCCGACGGCCAGCGCTTTCTGATCGATCATGCGCCGGTAGTATTCGGCAATCTGAGAGTATCGGGTTCCTTTCTTGATCGTTTGCATTCTGTTTTCCTTCCGATGGCATATTCCTGTTGCATTCGTCGATAAAGAAAAAGCAACGACGAACCCTGATTCTATAATATCCGCTGATGAATTTCGATAGCCGCGTCCGCGGTTGCCGTTTATCAGCGGATGAACGCCTGCGCCTTATGGCAGGGGCAGGGCAGGCGCAGGGGCTTTCCTTTTTCGGCATCAGCCCGGCTTGAAAATGAAAGTCCTTTTCAACCCTGCTGCGCCCTTCCTCGCCACCATGGGAGCCATGAAGGGACGGCAGCCCCTTCATGGCTCCCCGGGAAAATCAATGGCTTGACGCACAGGCTGGCCGGAGAGGCTCCGCGCCCCGCCATTCAGCCTTCAGGGGGCGATCAGACGCCGCCCTGGAGGTAGTAGGTCAGCAGCTCGTTGATGCTCTTGATGGTGCTCTGCAGCGTTTCAACATCCATGCCGCGCACGTCCCAGACGCGCTCGTTCAGCAGCTTGCTGAAATTGCCGTCCCAGTTGGGGCCATAGGTATCGACCGGGTAGGGCTGAGACTTTTCATAGCCCAGCGCATCCAGATAGTACTTGCGCCACGGTTTGGCGGCAACCCATTCGGTGGTGTCGGCAGCGGGCGTCGCGGGCAATCCCATTTCGGCGTTGCAGGCGATGGTCTGGCCCTCCATGGAGGAGAAGTATTCGATGACCTTCCAGGCCCAGGCAGGCTGCGTGGAAACCGTAGGAATGGCCCAGCAGTTGCAGAAGATGTGGGACTGCTTTTCGTTCGAAGCGCCGGTGGGAAGCGGCATCACGATGAAATCGTCCGTCATGTCGCTGATGCCATTAGCCTTGGACAGGCCGCCAAACAGCATGGCCGCATGGTTGGTGGCAAACGCGCTGGTAACGCCGCCAAACTCATTGGTCTGGGCAACGGACATGCAGGCGCCGTCCTCAATCAGCTGATACAGCGTGGTAAAGCCCTTGAGCTGGTTGGGCTGATCCAGCAGGGAGGTGTGCGTGGTGCGATCCATGTAGTCCGCGCCGAACAGGTACATCCAGGGATACATGGTATCGGAATAACCGTCGATCGCATATCCCCAGACGCCGTCCTCGGGCTTGGCAAACTGACGGCACAGCGCCAGGAAGTCGTCCATCGTCCAGTCCTCGGCGGGCAGCGCGATGTTATACTTCTCAAACAGCGCGGTGTTCAGGATGGCGCAGTTGGCAGTCACGTCACGGGCGGTGGCATACAGGTGACCGTCAAAATACAGCCCCTCGCGAACAGAGGGATACAGGCTGTCGAGGTATTCCTGGGACGCGAATGCGTCCAGCTGCATGAGGGTGTTATTCGCGGCGAACTGCGGGATCTTGTCGAAGGCGATCATCATCACGTCGATGGCCTCGCTGCTGCCTCCCGCCAGCCTGATGCCGGCCAGCTTGGTGAGCATGGTCTTGTAGTACTCGCTGATCTTGACAAAGTTGAGCTTAACATTGTAGTCAGCATACTTCTTTTCAAAACCTTCCTTCAAATTCACCATGCCAACCTTGGTCGGATCCCACCAGGAGTAGACGTTGATGGTCACATCCTTGGAGAGTTCTTCTTCCTGCGCAAGCGCCGCGGGCGTGACGGACATGAGCAGCACCATCATCACGCACAGGAAAACAGAGAGCAGCTTCTTCATGGGGTAGTACCTCCTAAAAAAATGATTATACTGACGTCCTTTGCCTGGACGTTAATATCAGGTGCCGCCAAAGCCTGCGCTGACCTGGGAGTTGACAAAGTATTTTTGGCAGGCCAGGTAGATAATCAGGATGGGCAGAATGGAAATGACTGAGCCGGCCAGCAGCACGGCCTGGTTGGTTTCGGATTCAGAGAGGATCTTGAGCGCCAGCGTCCATGTCCACAGGCGATCCGTCTGCAAAACAAGCTGCGGCCAGAGGAAGGAGTTCCACGTGCTGCGGAAGGAGAGGATGATGACGGTTGCGATGGCGGGCTTGCTGTTTGGCATGATAATCCGGAAGAACACGCCCGGCCACGAGCATCCGTCCACAATGGCTGCGTTTTCAAGGTCGCGCGGAATGGAAAGGAAGAACTGGCGGAAAAGGAAGATGCTGGTTGCGCTGCCGGACAATGCGCTGCGCAGGATCAGCGCCCAGTGGGAATTGAGCAGCTTCAGCTTGACCATGATGGCAAAGTTTGGAATCAGCGTGACATAGCCGGGAATCATCATGGTGGAGATCAGCAGCAGGAAGATGACATTGCGCCCCCTGAAGCGCAGGCGCGCCAGCGCGTAGGCGGCCATGGAGGAGGTAAGCATGCTCAGCACCGGAATGACAATCGCCAGATACAGGCCGTTAAAAACCATGAGCGGGACATCGTAGATGGTGAGCAGCTTTTGATAGTTGCCCGTCGTAAAGGGGCGCGGAATCAGGTTGATGGGAGATTCGCTGAATATCTGCTGGTTCGTTTTGAAGGAAGAGAAGATCGTCCAAATCAGCGGATAAATGATAACCAGGCACAAAAGCACCATGAGCGCATTGTAAATAACAAGACCGGTGATTCGGCGCTGACGCATGCTCAGACGGGGAGCTTCGGCGTTTGTCATGATCGTTTCTTCCTTTCTTTACATGGACTCGTCTTTTTTCAGCATAAAGCGAAGAATTGTGAAGACAAGGATAATCAGGAACAGAATCCACGCAAGCGCGGAAGCATAGCCCATTCGATAGTTGGTAAAGGCCAATGTGTATACGTAGTACATCAGCGAGCTGGTGTTCAGGCCGCCGCTTGTCATAATCATGACCGCCTCGAAAATGTTGAACGCCTCCAGCACCAGCAGAATGACGATGGCGAATGTGGTTGGGGAAAGCATGGGAATTGTGATATAAAGCAGCTGCTGGCGCTTGTTTGCGCCGTCGATGCAGGCGGCCTCATACAGCGTCGGCGAAATTGTTTGCAGTCCCGTCAGGAACATGACCATGTAATAGCCGCTCATCTGCCAGATGCGCATGATGCAGATGGACAGCTTGGCCCAGCGCTTATCCAGCAGCCATTTGGGCGGATTCGCAACGCCAACCATTCGCAGCAGCCCGTTGATGATGCCGGACTGACTGTTGAGCAGCCACTTCCATACAAGCGCCACGGCCACAGTGGAAATAATGCAGGGAAGGAACAGGGAGGCGCGGTAGATGGCGGTCAGCCCCTTCACCTGCTTGTTGAGCAGTATGGCAAACAGCAGGGATATGACCAGCACAAACGGAACCAATACAAGAACATAATAAAACGTGTTCCAAAGGTAATCCCAGAAAAAAATATCGCGCGTAAACAGATTTTTATAATTCTGCAATCCGACAAAATGAGGATCGGACAGAATATTCCAGTCGGTGAATGAAATGTAGAGCGAATAAACCATGGAGAAGGCTGTAAAAACCAGAAAACCGATCATTACGGGCGTGACAAACAGCCAGCCAGTCACAGCTTCCTTTCTTTGCAACGAGAAACCGCGATGCCGCTTGCCTGCTACCTGCCGCATGATACACCCTCCCTGATCGTCTCCGAATTGGTAATCAAGTGATGTTTGTGATGTCATATTGTTATGACATCATGATAATATCATGGCTCCCTGTATTTGTCAATAGCAAAATAGCATCTCTTTTTGTTTACCCTCTTGACAGGATGCGGGCCGGTGACTATAATCATATTGAACAATGTTCATATTGAGGTGATTGAGTGAATACGATTGTGACATCCAAGGAGGTGATCCTGCAAACCAGTCGGGAATTGATTCGGCAGCAGGGTTGGTCAGCGGTCAGTATTCGTTCTGTGGCAGTAGCGTGCGGCGTGTCAGTTGGCTCGATTTACAACTATTTTGATTCCAAGGCTGATTTGGTCGGCGCGACTGTGGAAAGCGTCTGGAGTGAGA
>ERZ809074.978-NODE-978-length-39969-cov-14.572606_pt1 | contig 39969 bp, 29 predicted proteins | sample MGYA00520795_ERZ809074 | MGnify/ENA primary metagenome ERZ809074 (study PRJEB31570, sample SAMEA3212989) | Homo sapiens | biome: human-gut; feature: human gut; material: fecal | place: Sweden | collected 2011 ...
AAACGGGCCTGAACGATTTTCCGCAATACAAAGAACTGCGTCCGAGCTGTGAGGAGATGCAGAGCGTGCACAGCTTTTTCTATAAGAAAGTATTCGAGGCGTTCGACGATAACAGCATAGAAGCGATAAAACGGAAAAAATACCGTGAGGAAGTCGGAACGAAATACGTCTGGCAACTTCGGAAAAATCCCGAGGGAAAAGCCGAGGAGAAGGAGGAGAAATAACGCGGCGGGTAGGTAAGCGACGAAAAAAGCCGCGCGGTCGGAATAAAGCGCCGAGGCCGGGCGCGGGGGAATTCTCACTTATCCAGCTGCGCCGAAGGCGCAAAAGGAGAAGGGAGACGGCAGAGCCGGGGCAACCCCGAACGAAACAACGTTGCCCGGAGAAAAGACGGTGACGGCCAGACCGACGGAAATGCGGACGTATATCCCCGCACCGTGGGGCGGGGGAGACGGCCGCAGAGCCGACGGGCGGCCGGCAACGGCGCCGGGCAACGTCATGCGGGCGGGGAGGCTAAAATCAAGCCGCGGCGCGCCGTACCCCATTCCCGACAACGGAGTGGCGCGAAGCGTCCCGACGTTGGAGGGCGACCCCCAAAAAGCAAAAAATTTTGAGGCAGAAATATGACGAGGGCATTAAAAATCGAGAAACTGACGGAAATAGACAAAACGTCCGCGCAGATCCTGCGCGTCATTTCTCTGCACCTCGGCGCCGATGAAGCCGCCTTTGTCGATTATAGTCTGATTGCCAGATCCCTGAACATAGACCGCGACACGGTGCGCTGCGCCGTTAATCGCATGATTAAGAACGGAGTTTTGAAAAAGGCGGACGGGAAACTCTCGATCCAGAACTCCGTCATACTGAATTGAAAGGAGAAAACCGAGATGAACAAAAGAGCTGGTCCCACGCTTCGGGAACTGCGGGAACAAAATAAAAACACCGCCGCAGAAGTTGCGGAGGTGCTGGGAGTAGCGCGTTCCACTTACTCAAATTATGAGCAGGGAATCAGAATGATCGATATTGAGCTGATAATTCCTTTGGCGAAACTCTATAATTGCACAGCCGAAGAAATTATCCAAGCTCAAATCAATAGTCGTCGGTTCGACCAATAAGATAATCTGCGGATATATCGTAAAAATCGCAAATACGCCGCAAAACATCAAATGACGGTTCCCTTGTTCCGTGTTCATAGTTGGCATATCCGGTTCTGGATATTTGTAACTGTTCCGCGACTTGTTTTTGCGACAAACCTTTACTAAGACGTTCGCATCTCAATTTTTCATTCCAAGTCATCATATTGAAATTATTACACATTTTGAGTCAAAGTTCTTGACATGACTCAAAATGAGTAGTATAATTAAGACACAAAATGAGTAATTTGGAGGCAAAAGCTTATGCGGAACGAGCGAGAAAAGAATGCAGAGAAGATTCGGAAAGTGCGTTGGACATATCAGGAGGGTGGCTTCGAGGGAAGTTTGGGCGTGCATCGGGAACTGTTCGGATATTTCAATATAGAGTTGCGGTGGGAAATGAACGGACGATTGCGAATGAGTATCGAGAATCGAGGTTATCCGCAATTCAACCGTTTGCCGGAGGAATATGAGGGACCGGAAGAAGCCGCTGCGGAGTTGGAGAGGTATTTCGGGGAGATAGACGGATTATTGAGAGAGGAGCTGCGGGAGGTAAAGGAACGAGCCGGGGCGGTATATCGGGAGTACGTAAAGGAAGAAATATCGAAACTCAAAGCGAAAAAAACGGTTATGGAGGCGGGAGGATGAAAGAGATATTGAAGCCGAAAAGCAAGGCTCTGACGGAAAAGGACTGTTACGAAGAACTTGCGCGGATTATAAAGATATATTGTTATCAGGCAGTGGTGCGGGAAGAAATAGAGTTTTTCCGCCGGTGGGTAAAAAATGTATTGACGCAGCTTTCGGAGTATGCGTCATCGCCGGACGAGCCGGAGAAGTACCCGGCATATAAAGAGCTGCGCCGAAAGGCAAGCGAATTTGTGCGGGAGCCGGCGGAGGATCCGTCGCGTGTGATGATACAGAGGACGGAGCTGAAAGCGGCATTGGAGGACGCGGAGAAAGCGGGCGGGCTTCGGTCGCGGCCGAGGAAGCCGAGAACGCAGGAAAAGCCGGAGAAACAAGCAAAGTGACAAAGGAAGGCTAAAAAATGTCGGAAGCGGTAAAGGAAAACGAAAACTACATAAGGATACCTTACGAATTTTTGTGCAAGGGATTTACGGCTGCGGGACTTTTGACCCTCGGCAAGATTTTCACGTTTTCTTCCGCGAACGCAAAGGACAGGATTTGCCGTTCGAGCTTCAAGACGTTTGCCAAGGATTTTCGCCTTTCCGAACGACAGATCGCACGGCAGGTAAAGGAACTGAAAGCGGAGAAAATCGTCGTGCAGGACAAGAGCCGGAGGGCGTGTGCGGCATATACATACGCGGGCGAGAAGTGCGGAAACGGGTTTATCCGTTCGGAGTTATATTTGTATCAGAAAGAATTTGAGATTTTTGGCGAAAGGAAACGCTATTTGACGCATTCGGAAATTTTAGTGCTGTCCTTGATCCGGACGCATTGCGACAATCCGAAAGCGGGGAAATATACCGGATCAATCCGCGGCATGGCGAAGCTGTTGGGGCTTTCGTCGTCGACGGTGCAAAGGTGCCTTGACGTTCTGAAACGCGCGCATCTGATAACATGCGAAAGCAAAGCGCCGAACGGGAGCCGATGGAGTGCATACCGAATCAATAAAAAACATCTGAAAACGGCGGAGCGGGAATATAAAAATTCAGCCAAAAAAGAAAGCTATGTCGATCCGAAAATCGCGGCTTTGGACGCGCAGGCGGAGCGGGAGCATTTCTATTCCGTTGCGAAACATCGTGCGGAAGCCCCTGCGGAACAGGCGCAAGAGCGTTTGCGGACAGATGAGAGGTATAGGGAAGCCGAACGGCGTTATAATATGTTAACACCGAAAATCGGAACATGTGACGCCTTTGGCCAGACGGAAGAATTAAGGAAAGCGAAAGGGGAACAGAAACGCTGGGCGGCCGTGATGGCGGAACGCATGCAGGCGATGAACATCTCCCCGGAGGATTTACGGCCGCGGTATAGGTGCGTAAAGTGTTCGGATACGGGATTCCTGCCGAACGGGCAAATGTGCGATTGTTATCCCAAAGGAGGCCGGCTATGAAAGGAAACGGCTTCGCGGCGGGAGTGAAGTTTAGGGCGAACTGAATGAAAAAATAAAAGCGTGGAGAAATCCGCGCTTATCGTCGTGATAAAAAAAGCGTTTGGCGACCGATCCGCCGGGCGCTTTTTTCGTGTATTTCGCAGTGTATTCAAAATGTCAGTTTGGAGGTGACAAAAAGGGAACGGCAGGGTGACAAAATCGGTACGGCCGGCCATGACATTTTTGGGACAGTAATATCTATATATAATAGTATGTAGAAAAGAATTGTTTATAGAAGGAATACGCGGCGGCGCTGGAAAGAGGGCGCCAAAGCCGCGGGAAGGAAAGCGGAAGGATAAAAACGGGGAAGCCCGGCGGGCTTCCGGGATAGGGAAGAAATAAAACGGAAAGCCGAAGGCGGCTTTCTCGGTATTGGAGCTTGTCGGCGGGAGTACGGCCGCCACGGTGAAGCTGCCTAGAAAGCGGATAAATAACGAATCCCGCGCCCGTGCGCTTGGAATAGGACGAAAAGAAAAAAGCGGCCGATAGCCGCACGAAAAAAGACTTTTTATTTTTGTTGATTTGGGGGAAAATTGGGGGCAAGCTCCAAAAATACCCCGAAAATGAAAGAAAAATGAGCAAAAACCTTTAATTTTTGCTCATTTTGGTGGTGACCCCAACGGGACTTGAACCCATGTTACCACCGTGAAAGGGTGGTGTCTTAACCGCTTGACCATGGGGCCATCTATATAAAACGCGCTTCCTAAGCGCGGACAATGCAAATATCGATGCATTGGTATATGTAACGGATTGCTCCGTCTTGTGTTCAATGGTAGCGGCGATGAGATTCGAACTTATGACCTATCGGGTATGAACCGATCGCTCTAACCAACTAAGCTACGCCGCCATTTGGTTGCGGGGGCAGGATTCGAACTTGCGACCTTCGGGTTATGAGCCCGACGAGCTACCTAGCTGCTCCACCCCGCGATATAATGGCATCCCGAACGCGTTTTCCCAAAGGATAGGCGCATTCAAAAGAGCTAATTAATAATACTAAAAACGAAAGGATTTGTCAACTGTTTTTTCACGGATTTTCAAAAAATCTATGAAAAATTTTTTCGTTGCGTTTTTCTTCGAAAAATTTATTCCCTTCCACGAAAAAAGTCCTTTTATTGCGCGTCGGTGTCGTCGAAGCGATTTTCCAAAAATCTCCGGACGTCGTATCCCTGCTTGTAGATGAGGTAAGTCATCACCTTGGGCGCGGAAAAATCTTTTAAACGGACCTCTTCCAATTTTCCCTCGTCTAGTTCGCCCTTGATCATTTTATAGGGGAGGAAGGAGTATCCGAGTCCCTGTTCGAGGTAATGGAACAATTTGGAGGAATTATCCACTTCCAGACGGAACACATAATTTTGAGGAAACAGAGAGCGAATGAACACGCCCACGTCGCTGAGCGCAAAATTGCACATCAGATAGGGAATATGCGTCAACTGCTCCTGTGTGATCCCGTCATGATACTCATTATTATTTTTGCCCGTCACCAAAACCAAGCGGTCGGTATCGAATACCTCGCAGACGTACCCCGTGCGCTTTAAGGGAATAGCGGAAAAGACGAGATCCAATACGTTGTCTTGCAAAAGCTGAATCAGATCGAGAGAGTGTCCCAAAGTCACTTTAACCGAGGTCGTCCCGCTGCTTTTCAGGCACTTGTCCATCAGCGGACGCACATAGCTTTCATAGGTGGCGTTGATGGCGCCTATCGAAAACTTGCGGGTATAAGCGGAAACGGCGTTCATTTCCTCGATAGAGGTATCCTGCAATTCGATGATGCGTTCGGCATATTTGAGAAATATTTTGCCTTCTTCCGTCAGCGTCACCGTCTTGGCGCCCCGCGAAAAGAGCTTCTTCCCCACTTCCTTTTCCAGCTCGCTGATGCGGTTGGTGACGGTGGACTGCGCAATATACATTTGCTCTGCCGCCAGCGTAAAATTCTTTACTTTCGACAAAAATATGAATGTTTTTAATTCTTCGGTATTCATTTAAAAAATTGATTATCCTTATCGATTTTATCTATTCTATAAATTATTATAACACCGCAAAAGAAGAAAAGCAAGCAAAAAAGCGGCATTTTAAAGATATTTTACAATCGAATTTATCACATCACACAGCGAATTGACAATCGGCTTTTAAAAGAGTATACTAGAATATATTTATAGGAACGCCGTCGTCCCGCCGCAAGACGTTTTTTGCATACGATTTGCGCAGACGCAACGGGCGAAAGGGTAATCGGATACTTTTCGGCAAACGCATTTCGATTGTTCTTTTCTCAAAGCGGAAATTTTTTGAAAATAGAAAGGCATTTAAAAAAGGAATGCAGGAGGTAGGTATGGAACTTTCGGAAATTCAAAGCAACGTAAAGAGGATAAAAGCGGAACTCGCGACGGGAAATCCCTTTGGGGAGAAGGTATTGCTGGTAGCGGCGACCAAGATGCAGAGCGCCGACGCGATAAACGCGTCGATCGACGCGGGCGTGGACGCGGTGGCGGAAAACAAAGTACAGGAATTTCGGGAAAAGCACGAATTTTTAAAAGCCTGTCCGCAGCACTTTATCGGACACTTGCAGACGAATAAGGTGAAATATCTCGTCGGCAACATCGCTCTCTTCCATTCCTGCGACCGCGACGAGCTGGCGTCGGAAATCTCCGCGCAGTCTGTTCGAAGGGGCGTACTTTCCGAGGTCCTCGTGCAGGTAAATATCGGGCGGGAGGACAGCAAGGGCGGTTATGCCCCGGAAGCGGCATACGAGAGCTATCGCCGGTTGTGCGAAAGGGCGGGATTAAGGGTCCGCGGATTTATGGCGATGCTGCCCGATTCGAAGGACGAGGGACTCCTTGCCGCGCTCGCGGACGAAATGCGCGCTCTGTACGAAAAGGCGAAAGGAGAAAATCCCGACGTCGCGTATCTCTCTATGGGCATGAGCGGCGACTATCGTCTTTGCGTCGCGCACGGAAGCAATATGGTGCGGCTCGGTTCGACGATTTTCGGCGCGCGCGGGTAGGGGGTACCTTCCGGCGGAAAGTCCGGCGGAATCTCTTAAAGGAACATAGTGTGTATGGGAGTTTTACGGATAACCGCGAAAGAAAAAACGACGAAGAGAGAAAGAGAGCGTTTATAAAGACGAGGGAACTCGCGCACGCTTAAAAACGATCGCCGTTTTTTCTTCTTCCCCTCTGTTCCGCGGAATCTTTCTATCCTTTCTCTCGCCTTTCCCGCCGACGCAAAGCATGAGAATCGTTGATTTTTTCTAAAAGAAACGGAGCGCGTTATCGTCGAAGCGTATCGTTAAAAACGGGAAAATAGGTTTAAAAAAGGGCAAAACGGCGAATGTAAACAATAGTTTACGAAAAGTAAATCGGCATTGACTGACAAACGAAGGGGAAAAAGATATACTTAGAAAAAAACGCGGGGACGGCGATCGTCCTAAGAGGAGTGTTATGCAGTTTTATCGCAAGTTATCGACGTTGAGAAAGGAAGCAGGGCTTTCGCAGGAACAGCTCGCCGAAAAGGCGGGCGTTTCCCGACAGACGATATTCAAATGGGAGTCGGGGCTGGCTTCTCCCTCTATGGAAAATATACTCACGCTCAGCCGGCTGTTTTGTGTGTCCGCAGACGAACTTATCGGCAACGAAGCGTTTGTCGCTCGGGAATCGGAAGAAAGCCTCGGAAGAGAAGACGGAAGGACGCCTCAAAATACTTCGGACCAAGAGGACGAAAGGGGCGCGTTTACTGCGGAGCAAGGCGGCGAAAAAACGAGTCGTCCATACCCTGCCGCCTTCTTTTTTCCTCGTTTTCATTATGAATACAAGAGCAAACGGACGCTGTTCGGACTTCCGCTCGTCCATATTCATGTGGGAACGGGAGTCTATAAGGCGAAGGGAATCATTGCGATAGGCAATCTCGCCTGCGGGATAATATCGCTGGGAATGCTGTCGATGGGGATCCTTTCCCTGGGCGTTCTCTCGCTCGGCTTATTGGCGTTAGGCGCCTTGGCGGCGGGAGGAATTTCCGCGGGCGCGATTTCCGCGGGGATTTTTGCTCTCGGGGCCGTCGCTTTGGGAATCGTCGCCGTGGGCGGGGTAGCCGTCGGCGTTTACGCGATGGGCGGGGTAGCCGTGGCTTCGAGGATCGCCGCTACTTCTATGGAAGGCTTTGCGAGCGCTCCTCTCGTCATTGCCGACGGCGCTCCCAAGGGGAGTTATACAAAGCTCGTCTGCGATTTCCAAAGCCTCGTCGCGGCAAGTTCGGAAATGTTTTCCTCTGTTCCGCGCTGGCTGCTGCGCTTTTTCTCCGCAGTGGCATAAGCCATGAAGTATTTAAAAAGTTGTGCGTAGAGAAAAAGCATCGACAGGTCGGAAATATGGGAAAATACGGGAATGTAACGTCAAATGATACGTTGTTTTCAGGAAACGCAACTGCAAAGCGCTTGAAATTGCGCGTCCGTTACGATATAATAGAGCCATCTTAACAAAACGAAAGGAGTTATGACGATGAGTTTTGGAAGCAACGTTCTTTTCTATCGTAAAAAGTACGGGATCACGCAGGAGGCCCTGGCGGAAAAACTGGAAGTGACGCGGCAGACGATATCCCGATGGGAAACGGACAGCGCGTTTCCCGATATGGAAAAATTGCTTATTTTGTGCGATCTGTTCCGCTGCGATATGGAAACGCTGGTGCGCGGCGACGCCTCCGCAAAGGATGCCGGCGAATATAAAGCCAATTTGGAGGCATATGACAAGCATATGAATTCTTTTTGCGCGCAGATCACCGCCGGCGTGTGCTTGATTTTGGCGGGCGTTACGGCGATGCTGTTTCTCCTTTCCGCAGGCGTCAGGGAGGTGGCGGGCGTCGTGACCCTTTTAAGCTGCGTCACCGTCGCCGTGGCGCTTTTTGTGGCGGGAGGCATTGCGCACGAGAACTTTCAGCGGGAAAATCCTCGCATGGAAAAATATCCCGAAAACGCGGTGCGCGCTTTTCGTAGGAAGATGCCGTACTTTATTGCGGGCGCGACGGCGCTCATCCTCATCGGCGTGATCGCCGTGGTGGCGATGACCTATCGGGAGGACTACGCTCCCGCGGGTTTTACGGTGGAGGAATGGGAAAACTTCGCCGCGGCCGTCCTCCTGCTCACCGTTACGATCGCGGTGGGACTGTACGTATACGCGGGAATGCAGTCGGGAAAATACGACGTAAAAAACTATAATAAAGAATGTAGTCGGGAAGGCTTTGCGGAGGATCCGGAAGCGGGCGGCGCGGGCGAAAATGCGGCGGAAGGCTTCGAAGTTTTCGCAAAGAGCAGAGCGGAAAAGGGGGAACGGATTTCGGGCGCAGTCAACGGGGCTATCATGCTGACCGCTACGGCGGCATACCTGCTCATCGGCTTTATTTGGAATCTCTGGCACCCGGGCTGGGTGGTCTTTCCCGTCGGGGGGATTCTCTGCGCGATCGTTTCCGTGATTACGCAGGCGATCTTCGGCAAAAAGTAAAGAGAAAAAACCGCTTCCGCGTTTCACGTGAGAATACGCGGCTTCAAAGCCCTGTCGGGAACGTCCGGCGGGGCTTTTAGAAAGAGGCGCGAAAGAAGGGGACAGGGATGCGGCGAATTCAGGAAAAGACAGGGAGATGCGCTGCGGAAAGAAGCCTCCGCGGGCGATTTGACAAAATTTTCGCAATGTGATACAATAATGTCAAACAGCCGCGGCTGTTTTTCCATAGTATTGGACATACTATGGAAATAAAGTTTTGCCTGGACGGTCTTTCCCCGATCGTCTGTAAAGGCAAAGGAAAGCGGAGTTATGAAAAATCGGAAGCGCAAAAAAATGAGCTGGAAAAAACGCCTTGCCATTACGCTGGCTTGCGTCGTGTTTTTCGTGTCAAGCGTCCTGATCGGATTGCAGCTCGGCGTCATTTATACAGACAAAACGTGGAAGCATTGGTACCCCGATTACGAGAAAGCGGATCTTTCCGCCGTTCTCGCCAAAGAGGAACTGACGCAAGAGGATTACGACCTCTTATACGCGCAGACGGGGCTGACAAAAATAGGCGTAGACGGCTTGTGGAGCGAAGCGGACGGGAAAAGCCGCATCCTGCGGATACAGAATTTCTATTTTGCCGAGCATACCGTCACCTGCAAGCGTTTTAATCCCTATACCTATCTGGAAACGATAGAGAGCCACGCGCCCTATGCGAAGCTGGAAGACGGAGATATCATCGTTTCCGCCACTACCCACGTATCCGGCTGGCGGTTGGGACACGCTTGTCTTGTCGTGGACGGCGACAGAGAAAAGATCGCGGAGGCGCTGGGACCGGGCACGCAGAGCTGGATCACCGACGCTTCGACTTTTTCCAATCTCGCCAATTTCATGGTGCTGCGTCCGAAATTCGACAAAGAATTCCGCGCGGAAGTGGCGCAATACGCCAAAGACAACCTGATAGGAGCCGATTATAATTTTTCCATAGGCATCCTTTCGAAAAAATATAACGAAAAGGAGTTTACGCGCACTCAGTGCGCTCATCTCGTCTGGTACGCCTATCGGCATTTCGACGTCGATCTCGATTCCAACGGCGGTCTTGTCGTTACGCCGCCCGAGATCGCCAATTCTCCGTATGTGGAGATCGTACAGATTTTCGGCTTCCATCCTCAGCAGCTTTGGAGCAAGTTTTAGGGCGGATAAAATAATTTACGGAGGATAAGGATGACAAAGTGTAAAATCACCGTTTTAAAAAGGGGCTTTGACGAGGAACTCGCCAAAGAATACGGCGCGGAGGGGCTGGGCAGATGCCCGATGCTGCGGGAAGGTCAGGTATTCTATGCCGATTACGCCAAGCCCGAGGGCTTTTGCGACGAAGCCTGGAAGGCGATCTATCAGTACGTTTTCGCGCTCTCGCACGGCTGCGGAAAGTTTTACTACGGCGATTGGATCGGAAAAGAGGGCGTGGCAATATGCAGCTGTAACGACGGATTAAGGCCTGTGATCTTTAAAATAGAGAAAACGGAGATCCGTTCGGAAATCGACTATGTTCCTCATTGCGATTGAGTTTTGTATAATAAGTGACGAAGAGAAGACTTTTTGTTGAAAACCAAACAAATTTGTTTTATGCCTTGAAAGCCCGTTTATATATGGGGTAAACAAAGCCCGGAAGGGCGCCTGAGCGGCGGACTGCCGCGGGGACAAGGAGAAGACAAATGAAAGATTTTAACGAACTTTGCAAGACTGTGGAAGAATTGAATCCCGTCGAATACGCCGCCGTATTGGGCAGAGCCTCCCTTCGCATTATGCCCGCGATACGCGCGTTTTCGGAAGACGGGCTGGAATGCGCGAAGATCCTCGCCTCCTTCCTCATCGCGTCCGTGTGCGCGGACGGAAAACTCGACGAAACGGAGTATGCCGTGATGTCCCCGCTCTTAAAGTCCTTTTTCGGCGAGGATTTCGATTTTGAGGCAGCCAAGGCTTTGACGAAGGCATTTCGTAAAGAAGGGCGGGAAGTGAAAAAAGAAGTGGATTACCTCGTGGATTTTCTCGGTACGCTCTCCGAGGATTTAAAGGCGGACATCATCTTCGTCTGCCTGCTTATCTGCGCCGTCGACGGGAAAGTTTCCTTAAAGGAAAAGGCATATATCAAGCAATTGATGAGATAAATTCAAGCGGACGAAAAGCAAACGGAGCAGATAATTTCTGCTCCGTTTATGCGTTAAAAATTTTTGAGAAATCTTCCTTGCAAGAGCAAACGGTTCATAAGAGATTTCCGTACTTTTTCACATAGAGATTCTTCACCAACGTGACGGCGACCATATATCCCGCGACGATTCCCGTCAGATAGAGAAACCAAACGGCGGGCAGGGGCGCGAAGCCGAGAAAAGCGCCTAACGGAGTAAAGGGAATCACCGTCGCCGCGACGCAGCCCGCCAGCCCCGATAAAGTCACGGAAAGAGAAGCGCGGCTTTGGATAAAGGGAAGTTTAGGCGTGCGGATCATGTGAATGGCAAGCGCCTGCGTCCACATGGAAAGGATAAACCAGCCCGATTGGAAAAGCGCCGCAAACTGTTCCCGTGAGGCGGCGTCGGAGAGGGCGCGATAGCCTGCCCCGCCCATCGCCTGCGGACAGACGATAAAATAGAGCGCCGCAAAGCAGAGAATGTCGAAAACCGAACTCACGGGACCGATAAAGAGCATGAACTTTCCCGTCGAAGAGGCGTCCCATTTTTTCGGACGGAGCAAAAATTCCTTGTCAGCATTGTCCCAGGGCACCGTCGTGCAGGTGATGTCGTACAGCAGATTGAGAAAGAGCAATTGCAGGGATTCCATGGGAAGGAAGGGGAGAAAGGCGCTCGCCGTCAGCACGGAAAACATATTTCCGAAATTGGAAGACGCCGTCATACGGATGTATTTGAGCATATTGGCGTATACCTTTCTGCCTTCGAGGATTCCCGCTTCCAGAACGTTGAGGTCCTTTTCGAGCAGCACGACGTCCGCCGCTTCTTTGGCAATATCGGCGCCGCTGTCCACGGAAATCCCGACATCCGCCGCGCGCATCGCTTCCGCGTCGTTGATGCCGTCGCCGAGAAAGCCGACGGAGTGTCCGCCCGAACGCAGCGCCGTGACGATCCTCGCTTTCTGCGCGGGGGAGAGTTTGGCGAAGACGTCCGTCTTTTCCGCTTCTTCAAAAAGCGTTTTGTCGTCCAGCTTATCCACGTCGCTGCCGAGCAGAACCCGATCCCCGTTCAGTCCCACCTGTCTGCACACGCGAAGCGCCACGCGCTCGTTGTCGCCCGTGAGGATCTTGGTGGCGACGCCGTATTCTTTCAAAGCGGCGATCGCCGTTTTCGCGCTTTCCTTGGGCGGATCGAGGAAGGCGAGATAGCCCATCAGCACCATATCCGATTCGTCCGCGGGCGAACATTTTTCCGCGGGCGCGGGATTGTCTTTGCGCGCCAAAACCAAAACGCGAAGCCCCTGATCGTTGAGCGAATCTATCCGTTGCAGGATCTTCGCGCGCAGTTCGCGGGTGAGCGGCTGCACCTCCCCCTCGTATTCGGCAAAGGAACACACGCTCAGCATCTCTTCCGCGGCGCCCTTGGTGACGAGCTGCGTTTTGCCCGTCTTTTCGTCGCGGACGACGACGCTCAAACGGCGGCGTTCGAAATCGAAGGGGATCTCGTCCGTCTTGGAATACCTGTTTTCCAGCCCGCGCAATTCCTCGGCGCCCACAGACTCGGCGCGCGTGCGTTCGATGACGGCGAAATCGATGCGGCTTCTCAGCCCCGTCTGATAATAGGCGTTGAGAAAGGCATAGCGCAAAACGCGCGCGTTTTCGTCGCCGTGCACGTCGAGATGATATTCGAGAATGATCTCGTCCTGCGTCAGCGTACCCGTCTTGTCCGTGCAAAGAATGTCGATGCAGCCGAGATTCTGAATAGAGTCGAGATTTTTCACCACCGTCTTCTTTTTTGCCATCGCCACGGCGCCTTTTGCGAGGCAGGTGGTGACGATGACGGGCAGCATTTCGGGGGTCAGTCCCACGGCGACGGATACAGCGAAGAGAAACGCGTGCAGCCAATCGCCTTTCGTGAAGCCGTTTACGAGGAGCACGACGGGCACCATCACCGCCATAAAGCGGAGCAGGACATGGGAAACGGAGCTGACTCCCTTTTCGAAAGAAGTCGGCTCGCGCTTTCCCTGAGAAAGTTTTTTCGCCGTTCTGCCCAAAACGGTATTATCCCCGACGGCGACGGCGACGCAGGACGCGCTGCCCGACACCACCGCGCTTCCCGCGAATGCGAGCGTGGGAATTTCCGAAAGGGAAAGGAGTTTTGCGTCGTCGGCGTTTCCGAAAGAGGCGCGTTTTTCCACGGGTTCGCTCTCTCCCGTCAATGCCGATTGGTTGACGAAGAGATCTTTTGCGGAAAGGAGCCGAAGGTCTGCGGGGACGACGTCGCCCGCCGCGAGGAGCACAATATCTCCCACGACGATTTCCTCGATGGGCAGCTCGATAGTGCCCTCGTTTTTGCGGACGACTTCCGCCTTTGTCTTGATGAGTTCGGAAAGCCCCGCCGCAGCGCGGCCCGAACGGGTTTCCTGTACGAAACGTAAAACGCCTGAAATCGTCACCATCACGAATACGATGATGGCGGCGGCGGGATTCTTGTCGCCCGCGGGGGCGAAAATGACGTCGGTGAACAGCGAAAGAACGCCGAGCGCCGTCAAAATGGCTGAAAAAGGATTGACGAACGCACTGAGGAGCCTTTTGAAAAGGCCGTTCTTTTTGCCTTGGGTAGTCTGATTCTTTCCATAGCAGCTGCGGGAAGCGTTCACGAGGAATTCGCTCAGTCCCGCCGTGGAGGAATCGAGTTTGTCTAATGTCTGGGCGGGGGAAAGCAGAGCGAGTTCTTTGACGCGCGCTTCCTCTTTCGCCGTGTTTTCCGCTTCGAGAGCGGCGAGTTTTTTATTCGTTTTTCTTATCACGGGTCTGTACCTCCTTGGATGTTTAAGGAGAAACGGACGCCGCGCCGCGGTTCCTTGCGTCAGATATGCGCAAAAGGAGGCTGAAATACGCCTTTCCGGCAATATTTCGTCTGTCTTTTTCTCTGCGTCGATAAGCCGTCTGGGTCGGGCGCGGAGCCGCTTCTACTGTCGGACTGCATCTTTTTTACCTCCTTGTATTTTTTATCTATATAAAATACGCGCTAAAAGCGCGGGATTTTTCCGAGTTTTACGTTTGGCGAAAACGAAAGCCGAAGGGGCAAAAGGGCATAAAAAGACCGTCGTCGCATACGAGTGCCGACGGCGGTAAAAGACGGAATATCAAAAATTCAAATGCCCATACGAAGAACGGGGCGATTCTGAAAAGCTATCCCCGAAAATCCGCACGGCAAAAGAAACGCCGTTTGCCGCGTCGATGAAGTTGTACTTGCGATCGGCTTATGTCCACAGCCATGCCTCCGTAAAATTAAGGATACCGTCATTATTTCTTTCGAATCTGCCGAGAATTGCGCGCCTTTGACATTTTTCCCTTGTGCGCCTTGCGAATGATAAAAGATTTTTTTGCTTACCTACGGAGATTTGCGGCCTCCAAACAATTTTAAAAGGCGAAATCCCGCTTTTCCGTATTTTGAAAGTTTTTTCGATTCTCGCTTGGCCGCGATCGGCGCGTCCCGCAAAGAAAGTTTCTCTCTTACTTCATTATAATCCCCCCGAGCGCATTTGTCAACCGTAAAAGAGAAAATTTTTCGGAAAAAGCGAGAGGCTGGGAAAGTCGCTTGCAATTTTTTCTCGGGTGTGATATTCTATGGATAGAAAACGGCGGAAGGAAGTGCGTTTATGAGAGAGGAGTATACGATGATAACGGGCGCTACGGGCGGACTGGGCGGCGCGTTCGTGCGCCTCGCGGCGAAAAACGGGGAAAATCTCATTCTGACGGGCAGATACGAAGGGAAACTGCGGTTGATAAAGGAAAAAGCGCTCGCGGAAAACACGGGAATAGACGTGCGGATTTTTGCCTGCGATTTGGCAAAGGAATCGGAGCGGAGCGCCATGATGAAAAAGATCGCGGAGGAAGGGTGGAAGATCGGACGGCTCGTCAACGTCGCGGGTGCGGACATTCAAAAATCTTTCGAAGAATATACGCAGGAAAAAATTTCTTTTCAATGCCGCGTCAATTTCGAGGCGGCTGCGGCGCTGTGCCGATTTGCCGTCGGCAATAGGGCAAAAGAGCTAGAAATCGTCAATATTTCCAGCGTGTCGGGGATCTGTCCCATGCCCTATTTCGCCCTTTACAGCGCCGCAAAAGCGGCTTTGACCTCCTTTTCGGCGGCGCTGAGAGAGGAGATGAAGGGAAAGGGGGTAAAGGTGACGGCGGTGCTGCCCGGCGCGATGCCCACCCGCGCCGACGTAAAGGAACAGATTGCGGGACAGGGCGTGTGGGGAAAGCTCGCTGCAAAATCTCCCGAATTCGTTGCCGCAAAAAGCCTGCGCGCGGTGGCGAAAAATAAGAGAAAGATCATTCCCGGGTTTTGGAACAACGTCATGAACGTGGGAACGAAACTTGTCCCGCTGTCCTTGAAACTCCGGTTTATCGCTCGGCGTTGGAGCAAAATTTCCAAAGACGCGTTTTAAAGTGGAAAACGGAAAAACAAAAAAAGGGGGATTCGGCGAAAACAAAAGAAAAAAGGGGGCGCAGATTTGATAAAGATAAAAAAGGAAAAGAAATTCGCGTATTATACCTATCTTTTGCAATGTTGCGACGGAACGCTGTACTGCGGATTTACGGATGACCTTGAAAAACGCTTGAAGGCGCACGGGGCGGGAAAGGGCGCAAAGTACACCCGTTCCCGCCTGCCCGTTCGGCTCGTCTATCGAGAGAAATTTGCCACGAAGAATGAAGCGATGAGTCGGGAATACTTCATCAAGAGAATGCCCCGCTCGAAAAAACTCGCTCTCATTGAAGAATATGAACGTAAAAAGTAAACAAAGCTTGGAGTATCAAAGGCTTATTTGTGCAAAAAGGCATAATACAGAAGAATGTCCGCAAATTTAAGGGCGGAGCACGACCAATGTTTTTTGCTCGGATTTTTATACCTTTTTATTATCTTTAAAAGATTCCTGTATTCTTCTTTGCTATATAGTACATTTTTTTGAATAAGACAAGTAATTTTGTGTGCTTTCACAAGAAATTTTCTTTGTGTTCTCCGCAATGTGCCGCATTGCAGCAGTAATGCGAATGGTTATTTATTTAAGAAACAACATTCCGCGCAATTGGAGTCGGGTGTCTTTCGAAAAAATAGCAGGAAAGAGAAAAAAGGATAAAAAATCGCCTGTTTTTAAGGGTTTTTACCTTAAAAACAGGCGATACAATTTGGCGCAGAAGGCGGGATTTGAACCCGCGCTACGGTTATCCCATACTACTCCCTTAGCAGGGGAGCCCCTTCAGCCACTTGGGTACTTCTGCTTAAACTCCATCCGTTCAACCAAAACGCTATAATACTATACCATATTTTTTCTGCATTGTCAAAGCTTTTTCGCGGTAAAATAAAAAATTGTTCGGCTTTTTATCGCAAGCGGCAAGTTACAAATATACCGGAAAATTTTTCGGGAAAGTATGGTAGGCTATCTTTTATACGCTATTTTTCTCGGTTTTCCGTTTTGTTGAAAAACGTTTAAAAATTATCAATATCGAGAGCGCTTTTCAAAGCTCCTCTTTTATTTTTTGTCTTAAAAAGTTTCAAAAAGTAATGGCGAGGGGATTGTGGAGAGAGGAAAAATATGCCTAAAATACATTTATGCGAAAAAAGCCTCGAATCGGCAAAAAATAAGAGTCTGAGCCCTTGCGAAAAGAAAAAAAATGTGTTACAATAAGGATAAGTATCGGTAAAAATTTTTCGGGCGTCGAAAATTAAAAAGTTCGGAATAAGGAAGTGAAAAATTATGAACATCTGGCACGATATTTCCAAAGAGCGGATCACCGCGCGCAGTTTCGAATCTCTTATCGAAATTCCCAAAGGCTGCAAGGCAAAGTACGAACTCGATAAAGAAACGGGACTTTTGAAGCTGGATAGAGTCCTGTATACCTCTACGGTATATCCCGCCAATTACGGTTTCATTCCCCGCACGCTGGCGGAAGACGGCGACCCTTTGGATGTCTTGGTGCTCTGCGGGGAAACGATTTACCCCATGACCCTCGTCAATTGCTATCCTATCGGCGTCATCAAGATGATAGACGGCGGTTCGCTGGACGAAAAAATCATCGCCATTCCTTTCAAAGATCCCACATATAACAATTATTACGACATTCACGAACTGCCCAACCACGTGTTCGACGAAATGATGCACTTCTTCGAAGTATATAAGACGCTGGAACATAAACAGACGACCGTAAAGGAGATCTGTCACCGCGACGATGCGGTGGAAATTATAAACAAGTGCATTTCCATGTATAAAGATAAATTTGAGAAGTAAATAATTTTCATAAAAAACGCATAAACGCGCGCTTTATTATTTTTTGCATTCCTCGGAAAAGCCTGCGAATCCGACAAAATTCGGGCGGGAAAGAGAGCATAAACGAAGGGCGCCGCGCATGAAATAAAGATAGAGAGGAGGAGGAAAATGAAAGAACTATTGGCAGTGATAGATATGCAGAACGATTTTGTATTCGGGGCTTTGGGAAGCTCGGACGCGCAGGCGATTCTGCCCGCCGTCGAGGAGAGGATCTCCGCGGCGCGTCAGGCGGGAAAAACGGTGGTATTCACCCGCGACACGCACGGGGAGGACTACCTTTCGACGCAGGAGGGAAAGCGTCTGCCCGTCAGGCATTGTTTAAAGGACAGCGAGGGGTGGCAGATCGTCGGGGGACTGAAAAAATCAGGGGACAAGGTGTTCGATAAACCTTTGTTCGCAAGCTTGGAACTTGCGGAGTATATCCGCCGCGAGAACTTTGAAAGAGTAGAATTTATCGGCGTATGCACGGATATCTGCGTCGTTTCCAATGTGCTTTTGACGAAGGCGTTTTCTCCCGAAACGGAAGTGAGCGTCTGCGCAAAGTGTTGCGCGGGAACTTCTGCGGCGGCGCACGAAGCCGCTCTTTTGACGATGCGTTCCTGTCAGGCGCAAATCGAGTAAAAAGCGAAAAAAGAACGAAATTTTCTTTTGTTGAAACGAAATTTTTGAATTTGAGGCACAAAAAGCAAATTGTAAAAAAAATATTGAAAATTCATGCCGAAAAAATTGAAAAATCATATTGACAATACGTGAAAAACAGGGTATAATATAAAAGAATAAAATCGGTGTAAATATTTGTAATAACGGGATAAATATGGGACCGGTAAAAAATGAAAAATATCAGGAGGCTTCGGATGAAAAAGAAGGGCAGAATCTGCGGGGCGATCGGCTTGATCCTTTCTCTCGCACTGGCCGGCGGTACCGTCGTCTATGGAACGATGTTCCATGGCAACACCGTCGGAAAAGCGGAAAAGCCGTTCGGCGGCGCGTCGACGGGAAACGTGTTCGACGGATGGCTCAATCAGGCTGGGTTCGACGAAACGAAAAAGCTCGTCGACGAATCGGACGCATTGGTAAACGGTACGGCGGCGGAGAACGCAAAATATAAGTCGTTTTCGCTCTCGGTCGTGGCGGGGACCACAATCGCGGAAAAAACGGGCGAAACGTACAAAGTCACGCAGGTACAGGGAGAGTATCAAATCTATACGGATAAAAATTATACATACGTAAAGAGCTTGATGCGGACGACGGAAGGGCGCACGGCGACCGTGGTGGCGCAGGAATACGCGCTCAATAAATCGGCTAACGCTTGGTTTATCCGTACGAATCCCAGCGAACTGACGGAAACTCCCGACGATATTTTGCTCTCGGATAAGGCGAAATGGGAAAGGATCCCCCTGACGGGGGCGGCGTTAGACGGATTTTTTGCCGTCCTGTCCAAGAATTTTACGGCTGTGAACGATTCGAATCATCCTTATATCGACGCGACGGGAGAATATTTCTTCGATATTTCCTCTCAACTTGCGGAAAAGGAAACGGGAATGTGCAGATTTACGGTGGGCACTTGTCCTACGATCCGTTATTCCACAGAGCTTTCCAAAAAGGATTCCCCCGATCGTTACGGAACTACGTCGGCGACATTCCGGTATTCCCACCTCAATAACACCGAGGTCAATATACCCGCGTCGTTAGAGGAGGCAATGAAATGAAAGACAGCGTAAAAGAAAAAAAGCCCGAAACATTGAAAAAACGCGTTGCCAAAGCGCATTCCAAGGCTGAATTCGTAGGGATCCTCTATTTGATAGCGACGGTATTTCTGGCGGTTACGGCTTTCCTGCCTCTTCTTTACGGCACGTCGGTCGGCACGATGAGCGTCGTCAATTTCTGGAAACCCTTTATAGAACTTAAAAATGTCAAAGGTTCCTACCTGCCCGTCTGCCTGAACGCGGGCGTCGCGGCGCTTTACGCCGTCATGCTGCTCACCGCAGTCATCAACGTCATCAGATGCCTTTCCCGGCTGAGCCGCCTCTTTAAAAAGAAAGCTTCGAAGCTCAACGGCTTCAATCGCAACGCCATAGCGATGGAGGAGATGGGAAAAATTTTCTCCGGTACATATTGCTCCATCATTGTATTCGCGTTCATGATCCATCTGATCGCAGGCGCGGGCTTCACCAATTTGTTTTTCATCGCCGTCGCCATAGGGCTCGTCTTTCATTTCTGGGCGGGATTGGTCGGCGGAAACGTCAGTTTGTTTACGGTAGGTGAAAACGTAGCCGAAGAAAAACGCACGCTCGGAAGACTCGCTCCCTTCTTCCGTAATATCGCTCAGCTCGTGTTCGTCGGACTGATCATGTATTTCATTTCCCGGACCAATTTGATGCTCAATGCGCTCAAATGGCTGGAAAAAGGCGCTTTTTCCGATCTTTTTAAGGGCGCCAAAATGAATCTCGTCTATTACGGCGTCATTCCTCTCGCGCAGCTTTTCGCGTGCATCTGGACGATTGTGCTTTTGAAACACGCCACTGCGCCGACGGAATTCCACCGCGACGGTATGGAAGCGTCGGGCATGAAGAATTTTCGCGTATTCTCCATTTTGCTTCTGCTCACAGCCGGCGGCATCTTCGGCTTGATGTGCCTTGCGGCAAGCAAACGCGATTACATCGTTCCCTCGATGGGCACGCTGTTTATTGCGATTATCGCGGCCGCCGCTTTGATCGAGGAATTCTGTATGTGCCGCCTGCCCAATGCAAAGGGTAAGCTCGCGGAAGAAACGAAGGAAGAAAAGGTCGTCGGGGAAGAAGAGATGGAGATCGATCTCGATCAGCCCGTCGCGGCGAAAGAGGAAAATACGGAAACTCCCGAAAACGGAGAAGAAGCGCCCGCAGCTGTTCCCGCGGCAGTTCCCACTATGTATCATATTCCTTTGCAGTGCATTTCTCAGCCGGGCGTATTTATGCAGCCGAACGGTCAGCCCGTGATGATGATGCCCATGGTGGCAGGACCGCAGATCATGCCTCCGATGGCGCCTCCCGCGCCCGAAGGGCAGGAAAATATGCAGCCCATGTACGGATATTCCTATGTGAATCCTTACGCCAATCCCTATGCGAATCCCTATGCAAATCCTTACGCATACGGTCAGGGACAATATTGGGCAAACGGCAGACCCTACCGTCCGTTCAATCCCTATCAGTACGTGCAGGAGCCTGCGGCGGAAGAGCCTGCGGAGCCGGAAGCGGCTGCGGAAAACAAGGCGGAAGAACCCGTTGTCGAAGAGAAGACCGCACCCGCTGCGCCTGAAACTGCGAAAAAACCCGATTTGAAAGAACGCAAGGCGAATCTCGCGGCGGATAAAAAATCCCTTCGTGCGGAAGCGGCGATGGCGAAAAAGGAAAACAAAGCGGCTGCGGAAAGAGCGGCGGTCGAAAGGGCTTTGGCTGAAAAATGGATGAAGAAAGCGAAACAGCCGGTGGCGGAAGAATCGGGAATCGCGGCTAACGCGGCGACGGACGCAAAAGCTCCCGTCCCTGCGGAGAACTCTGTTCCCGCGGAAACGCCCGCCCCTGCGCCCGTAGAGGTATCCGCTCCCGCGGAAGAGTCTAAGCCGGCGGCGACTCCCGTCACGACGATGGCGCCCGCTTACGTACCCGCCCTTCCCAAGGAAGCGGTGATGGAAACGTACGCATATCAGCGTCCCGCTCAGCCCGCGCATAATCCCATTTATCCCGAAGCGATGGATTTGACCGAAGAAGACCTGACAAAGCCCCTTCCTCCCAAAAAATGGACGGTCACTTGCCCCGATTGCGCCATGAAACTCACGGTAAAGGACGGTGCGTTTGCGTATCGTTGCCCGGAATGCGGCGGCGTATTCCAGCTTCGCAAAGTTTTCAGAGCAAAACAAAAGACCGAGAACACCGAAACGATGTAACAATTCAATCCGAAGCATACTATAAAAAGAAGGCGATCCTCAAAAGGAATCGCTTTCTTTTTTGCCCTAAGGGCACGTCGCAGCGAAGAAAGTCGCTTTCGAAAAGATTTTCCGCTTAAAAAGTTTGCGGAACTTTTTTAAAAATCGGCTCCGTATGCTGTCGGGCGGATTTTTAAACGGAACTCTATAAAAAAGTTTTACGGTTATATCGGCGGCATCGCCTTTTTGCCGAGCGCCCTCTTAAAAAATGCATCGCCCCTTGACCGCTTAAAAAACGCTTTCGATGGGAGGTGCGCCGTAAAAATTGGCGCGAACAGGGTGCAGAATTTAAGCTGTAAAGCTCAAAATAATGACAATTTTTAGAAAAAGCCTATTGACAAAAGAGATAATAAAGGATAATTTGTATACTTTAAATAATTTTGGAGGTCGTTATGAAAAGAAAAATTTAAAAAATGCAACATCGTCGCCGAGGCTTTGAGAAACGGACAAACGGGGAAGAACGCGGCGTAAAGTCTGTCGGTGAAAAAGAGCGCGGCGAAAAATAAAATAAGACCGTTCCCAAAGAGAGTCTTCGGAAACGGTCTTTTCAAAACTTGGAAACCCGTTCTATACGGTTTCGAGGCTTTTAAACAGGCGGACGGCAAGCACGGTCATATCGTCTTTGGCGGTGCCTCCGTACAGCGTCACTGCCTGTTGCAGCAAAGTATCGGCAAGCTGTTGAGGATTGGAAGCGGGGATCTTTTTAAGCGCTTCGTATAAATCGGAGGAAGATCCGAATGCGGAGGTGATGCCGTCGCTCAAAAACAGCAGCACGTCGTTTTCCTGTAAGGTATAGGAGGACGCGTCGGGGTGCAGGGATTCGAGTATTCCCAGCGGCAGGGAAGCGCTCTCCAAAATACGCAGCGTATTTCCCGAGAGGATAAATCCCAGCGGCGACCCGATTTTGACGATGTCCGCGGCGCCGCTGTCGAGATCGACGACGGCGATATCCACGCACGCGAAGGTTTCCTCTCTGCTAAACGTCAACAGCTTGTTGATGGTGGAGAGAACGAGGGAGGAAGGCATCTTGGCTCGGTAAAAACTTTCGAGCAGGGAGATGGTGCTTTCGGAGATACGCCGTGCGTATTCTCCGCTGCCCATGCCGTCGGACAGGGCGATCATGAACCGCCGCTCGTCTATTTTGATGACGGAATGGGTGTCCCCGCTGGCGGTTTCGCCCGTCTTTGTCAAAGAGGCTACGCCGAAAGCCGCGTCGAAATAGGGTTTCTTGTGCAGAATGCAGCAGAATTTATCCTTGCTGAGCGTCAGGCGTTCGGAAATGATCAAGGGCATCCCCAGGACATGGGACGCGATTGCCGCGATCTTTTTGACGTCCGCTTTTCCGAACGTGATCAGGGAAAGGGTGATATTGTCGTCGTCGCCCGCTATCAATACTTCCGAACAGACGATTCCCGCTTTTAAAAGCGAGATGTTGAGCTGTTTTTCCTTTTCCGAATAGATATTTAGCGGTTCGCTCTGTTCGAGTGCGATATTTTTTAATATCTCGCTCACGCCCTGCGCCTGATTGGCAAGCAGTTGTCTGCCCGAGGCGGCATTTTCCGTTTCGAGCATATATTTTCGGTAATCGCCTATCTGACGGTTGACCGCATACAGCACGCCGCTTTGATTGATACAGGATTCCGCGAGGTCTGTGGGAATATCGATGAGGCTTGTCTTGCCCTTCGCGCAGCCGATATCGATCAGCTTGTTTAAGCCGTTTTCCAAGCCGTGTATCATGCAGGTGCGGTAATTGACGCAAGATTTGCAGACGCTCTCGATCACGCAGCCGCGTATGTATTCCTTGGCGCCTTCCTCGGCTTCGTTTGTGCCCAAGGCGGCAAAGGTGGTCTGTATCTCCCGAAATACGCCCGAGATTTCGAAAAGCTGTTCTCCGATGGCGGCGCGGTTTCGGTTGATGGCGATGCGGGATAGGTGCTTTTCCCGATAGAAAACGAGTTTGTTTTCCATCTTCCGTACAAGCGGCGGCGGAATGAGCAGAAATAAAAGGCAGGGAATGAGCGCGGAAAGGATGGATTGCACCAGGAGCGAAGTGGGCATCGCATACAATCCGTCGAAATATCCGTAGGAAAAGAATACGGCTAAAAGGGCCAGCACAGCGGGCAGACGTCCCATTTTGATGAAGAGGACGACGGCGACGCCGTAAATAAAAAAGCGTTCGGGGGAAATATCTCCGACGAGTGCCGGCGGCAGGCTCAGCGCAAAAGCGCACACGAGGGCGGTGGCGTCCTTTGTCGCGCAGGCAAAGAGCAGTAAAGCGAAAAATGCGATACCCATGTAAGCGACGACAGTCGCGGCACGGCAGATGCCCACGCCGATGAGAACGAAGAAAAGAACGGAAAAAATAATTTCTTCCGCTTTCAGACGGCACTTTAACAGCTTGTTTAAAAGCGCTTTTAAGGCGACCGTCAGCATGGCGGAAAGCAGAAGGATAAGCCCCGCGAGAATGGTTTTCTGACTGATGGAACCGAGCGCAAAGGGCAATTTTAAAGGAATGTTGTAGGGAACGAACGGAGAGAACGCCACGAACAGCACGAGGGACAAGGAAACGCAGACGAGCGGCAACACCGTCGCCTTCTTTTTAAGCCTCCTGTATACGCAAAAGAGGATACATAAAATCGCCGCCTGTCCCGCATAGACGGGCAGGTATTGGATAGAAAAGCCCGAAAGTCCCGACACGACGTAGAGCAGACAGGAAACGACGGGATGAAGTCCGCAGGAAAGCATGGCGTAGAGGAGCGCCAGTGAAAAGGGCTCGCCGTTGTCGCCGACGTAATACAGGCAGAACATCGCCGTAAAGCAGAGTATGTATAAAAAAACGGTGGAAAAATTAAATTTTTGTTTTTCGTTCATACGATTCTCCCGTCTGCGTTTTTTCCTTCGAGGCGGCGGATAGATTTTTGTCGTTCGCTCATAGAGGTCCTCCGATTTGTCTTTCGCCCTCCACTATAACAAAAACGGCGGCGCGGAATTTGACTGTTTTTGCGCTATTTTCGCTTTTCCGCGCGAAATCGGCGAAACTCTTTTTTATGCGAGAAAAATTGAGTGTACGAAAGCCGCGGGAGGGCGATATTAAATCGGGAGTCTTTAAAAAATTCAAAAGTCTTGAACAATATTAAAACGGAGGCTTTTAAAATTTATAGATCCTGACGACGAAGGGGCAAAGAGTTTAAAAGAATTTGAAGTTCCCGACGGAGTTCCTCTTAGAAAAAGCCGCAGGGGCTTATCCGGGTCGCGTTTCTCTTTTTAAAAGCGAAAATATTATTGCGCAAAGGGCGAAAAATCGGTACGGGGCAGGCAGCTCCGTACCGGTTTTCGGATATATGGGGGAAGATGATGAAAAACATCGTATAGGCTCGGTTAAGGCGTCTGGGAAAAGCCCAGGCTGATGAGTATCGCCTTATTTACGCGGTTCATGGTGGCGGGAGGAAGTTCTCCTATGCGTTCTTTGAGCCGCCTTTTGTCGATGGTTCTGATTTGTTCCAAAAGGATGACGCTGTCCTTGGCAAGCCCGTAGGCGGAGGGCAGCTCGATATGGGTGGGGAGCTTTGCTTTGTTGATTTTGCTGGTGACTGCGGCGGCGATGACGGTGGGGGAGTATTTGTTCCCGACGTCGTTCTGAACGACGAGAACGGGACGGATACCGCCCTGTTCGCTGCCGACCACAGGCGACAAATCGGCATAATAAAGTTCTCCGCGTTTAACGTTCATATAAAACACCTCTCTCGTAAGAAAAAGACTCCCTTAGTGCATTATATGTAAAGGTGAGCTTTTCCTGTTCAATACAAGTATCTCCCGCCGTTTATGGTTTTATACTTTTTAAAAGGATTTTTTTGGAAAAAACGGAGTTTTTGCCCTTTACGTTCGAAAATGGCCGCAGAGAGCATAAAAAATATAGGCAAAATTTCGCTTTAAAATATAGTTATCGTCAAAAATTTACCGTTTGGTTACAAAATATCGTAAAATTTTTTACAAACGGAGCGTATAATAGAAGACGGCAAACGGAGCCGCCTAAAAACAAAGAAGTATTTTTTGAGATTTCGGAGATTGAAAAATCAAAGCGGAAAAGTCGGCTCTTGCGGATAAAAACGCAGTCGCGTTTTGAAAAAACGTCTTTTGTGCCGTTTTTGACGAGAAATTTTGGGGAAGGGGTAGACAGCGGAGTAAAATTGTGGTAAAATAGGAAAAAAGAAAACCCTTCGGGGAGAAGTGCTATAAAATGCGCCGCGAACGGGCATACTTTACGCAGGAGAAAGGTTTATGAAAATAGGAATGTTGACGAGCGGCGGGGATTGTCCCGGACTGAACGCAGTGATGAGGGCGTTTGCAAAATACGCCTATTCGCATATCGAAGACGTGAAAATTATAGGATTCCTCAACGGCTATACGGGACTCATCGAAGGCGATTTTGAAACGTTGGCGGAAAAGGATTTCGAGGACCTGCTTTTGGCGGGCGGCACCATGCTCGGCAGCAAGCGTCAGCCCTTCAAGCAGATGACCGTGACGGATGAAAACAACCGCTCGAAGCTGGATAAAATGAAGGAAAACTACAATAGATTGGGCTTGGATTGCCTCGTGACGCTCGGCGGCGCGGGCACCCACAAGACGGCGGCGCTCCTCGCGGCGGAAGGCTGCAACGTCATCGGTCTGCCCAAGACCATCGACAACGACATCTGGGGCACGGACGTCACGTTCGGATTCAATTCGGCTATGGAGATCGCCACCGAATGTATCGACCGTATGCACAGTACCGCCGCCAGCCACGGGCGCACCATGCTGGTGGAGGTAATGGGCAATAAAGTGGGCTGGCTCACCTTATACGCGGGGCTTGCGGGCGGCGCAAACATCATCCTCATTCCCGAGATCCCTTACGATGAGGACGCCGTGGTGGCGGTTCTCGAAAAGAGGAGAAAGGCGGGCGCGAGATACAGCATCGTCGCCGTCGCCGAAGGCGCGCTGAGCAAAGAAGAGGCGTCCTTGAAGAAAAAGGATCGCCTGACCCTCCGCGCCGCGCGCGGCGAAACCACCGTCACCCAGCGTCTGGCGCGGAATATCGAAGCGAGGACGGGCGTGGAAACGCGCACACAGGTCATCGGCTATTTGCAGAGGGGCGGCTCTCCCAATCCTTACGACCGCGCTTTGTGCACGCTGATGGGAAGTTATGCGGGAGAACTCGCCGAGAAAAAGAAATTCGGCGTCACCGTGGCGGTTTCGGGCGGAAAAGTCACCTATAATTCCCTAGCGGATATCGCGGGCAAAACCAAGAGCGTCCCGCCCTCTCATCAGATGGTGAGGGCGGCAAAGGCGATAGGCGTCAGTTTCGGGGAAGCGGACCCGCCCCGCTCCCTTTAAAAAGTTAAGAAATCCGTATAAAAAAACATCGGCGACAGATACAAGGAGTAAAAAATGAAATACGCGATCATAGACATCAGTTCCAGCAGCATTTCTCTGCTGGCGGCGGAAGGAGAAAAGAATTTCGACATACTGCTGAGGGAGCGGGAGAATATTTCCATTCTCCACTATATGGAAGGACGCAACCTCTCCGAACGGGGCGTGGAAAAATTGGTGGAAAACCTCAACAAGATGAAGGAAATCTGCAAAAAGACGGGCGTAGAAAAATGTTACGTCATTTCCACGGCGTCCATGCGCAACTTCGAAAATTTCGGCTGGGTGACGTCGGAGATCAAACGTCGGGCTGCGGTTAATGTCAATCTTCTTGACGGACAGGAGGAAGCGTACTGCGACCTCGTTTCCAACGAGCAATATAAAGCGCTCAATCGTGCCGTCCTCGCCGATATCGGCGGCGGCAGCATCGAACTTTGCGATCTCACAAAGGACAATCCCGAAGCGCTCACGTATCTCGATTTCGGCCCCATTCAGATCAGCCGCAAGTTCGTCAAACATATCCACCCCGACGAAGCGGAGGCGAAGATCATTCAAAAACACGTCAAAAAGAAGCTGGAAAAATCGGGGCTTCCCGGAGAAAGCGCCTTTGCGACGGCGGTGCTTGTCGGCGCCACCAATCGGGCGATTTACGACGCCTATTGCGATTATTACGACGAAACGGAAACGGGCGGCGAAAAGCGCATCGAATACGACAGACTGAAAAAGCTGTGCAAACATCTCGTGCGTTCTTCGGACAGGAGTATGCTCGTCCTTAAAAACGCGCCCGAAAAAATTTATACGCTGACGACCGCGGCGGTGGTGCTGAGGGCGATGCTCAAATATTTCGGCGTCGCCAATATCGTCGTTTCCGATTTCGGCGTCAAGGAGGGCTATCTCGCTTTGGTGACGGGCGGAAAATGGCAGGGCGTAGAAACCGATCTCCAAGAGATTCCCGCAGCGGATCGGGAGGTTTTCGTGGAATCCCCCGAAGAAAAAACAGAGAAAACGTCAAAGAAGAAATCTCTCCGCAAGGCGGAGAAAGCAGATTTCGAATCGGTGAAATCGCCTGAGAAAAAGCCCTCTTCCCGCAAGAAAAAGGAAGAAACGGAGAGAAAATCATACCTTCCCGAAGAGCAGTCCGCTCCGGCTCCCGCCTCTCCCGCCCGCAGGGGACGTCCCCGTAAAGTGCAAACGGAAGGAACACCCATGTCTGCGTCTACGGGGGAAGAAGGACAAGATACGACGCAACACTCCCAACGGACGCCGCGCCGCCTCCGCACAAAGAAGACGGAAAATCCCGCGGTCGAAACCATCGCAAACGAAGAAGAAGCGGCGCCCGTCAGGAGAGTCAGACGTCCTCGCGCAAGGAAAGCGGAGAGTTCCGCGGGCGAAGAGGGGATAGAGGAAAAAACAGACACGGCGCCCGTCAAGAGGATCAGGCGCCCGCGGGCGAACAAAGCCGAGATGCCTTTTAAAGAGAGTTCTCCGCTCGAAAAGGAGGCGCGGCAGGAAATAGCGGCGCCCGTTCAAAGCCCCCGGCCGGAAGAGGGGAACGAATCGAAGGAGAACGCCGTTGCAAAAACGGACGAGAACGCAAAAACGGAGGAGAAGGAGGAATAATCGTGGCGAAAGGAGAAAACGCCTTCGTAAAAGGCATTTACTGCAACAGGGAATACTCCTGGCTGCAATTTAACCGACGAGTTCTCGATCAGGCGAACGATCTGACCAATCCGCTCTTGGAACGCTGCAAATTTTTGGCGATCTTCTGTTCTAATCTCGACGAATTTTTCATGGTGCGCGTGGGAAGTCTGCTCAACGAGAGCAAGCTGGATCCCGCCGCGCGCGAGAATAAGACGGAACTCACCGCGGAGGAACAGGTGAACGGAATCCTGGAAGTCGTCAAACCGCTCTATAAGGAATGTTCGGTGGTCTTTTCGCGCCTGAAAGCGGAGCTTGCGAAAAACGGAATGCGCATTCTGCGCCCCAACGAACTGACGATCCGCCAGCGCGCGCAGTGTGAAGCGCATTTTTTCGAATCCGTACTCCCCCTTCTCTCGCCCATGGTGCTGGACGCAAAGCATCCCATGATCCGCTTCGAAAATAAACATCTTTACATGATGTTCGAGCTGGAAAAGGAGGAGCGGGATATGTTCGGCGTGATGGCGATCCCTCCCGCCGCGGAGCGACTGTTCCGTATCGAGGGCGGCAAGAAGATCAATCTCGTTACGGTGGAAGATCTGGTGTCGGAGTTCGGAGCCTACGCTTTCCCGGGATATACGGTGAAGGGAAAGGCGATGCTGCGGGTGACTCGCAACGCCGATTTCGATACGAACGTGGACGACGCGGATCTCGAACACGACTTCGATTTTTCCAAATATATGAAGCGAAAAGTGGGAATGCGCTCGACGCTGGACGCCGTGCGCTTGGAAATCGATAAAAACAGCGACCGCCTTCGCTCTTTCGTCCTCAAAAATCTCGACTTAAAAAAATCTTTCTGTTTTAAGGTGGAGCACTATCTCGACTATAAATTTCTCTTTTCTCTGGGCAAATATTTCCCCGAGGAAAAGCTTTCGATACTTAAATATCCGCCTTTTAAAGGCCGCGTCGCCTCGGAGCTGATGCCTCCCGTCAGCCTGATCGAGCGCGTAAAGGAGCGGGACGTGTTTCTCGCCTATCCGTTCGATTCCATGGATCCGCTCGTCCGGCTTCTCAACGAGTGCGCGGACGATAAGCGGGTGGTTTCCATCAAAATCACTATCTATCGCCTGGATAATCATTCCCGCATCGTGGAAGCGTTGAAGCGGGCGAGCGAAAACGGCAAAGAGGTGACGGTGGTCATCGAACTCTGCGCGCGCTTCGACGAAGAAAACAATATGTATTTCGCGGGCATCTTGCAGGAGGCGGGCTGCACGATCATTTACGGAATGCAGAATTATAAAGTGCATTCGAAAATCATTTCCGTGCTTTTGAGCGAGAACGGAGAGATCGGATATATCACTCACCTGGGTACGGGCAATTACAACGAGAGCACCTCCAAACAATATACCGACCTCAATATCATCACGGCGGACAGAGAAATTGGGGAGGACGCGGCGGCATTCTTCCGCAATATCGCCATCTGCAATACCGAATATCATTACGACAGACTCTTAATCGCGCCGCAGGGCTTGAAGAAAGGGCTTTTGAAGTGCATCGACGAGCAGATAGAGCTTGCCAAAGCGGGCGGCTCCGCAAGCATCGTAGCCAAGATGAACTCGCTTACCGACCGGCAGATGATAGACAGACTGTATCTCGCGGGCAAGAGCGGCGTCAAAATCTCCCTCATCGTAAGGGGAATCTGCTGCCTTTTGCCGGGAATTCCGGGCGAAACGGACAATATCCGCATCGTTTCCATCGTGGGCAGATTCTTGGAACATTCTCGGATTTATTGTTTCGGGGAGGGCGCGGTCCGAAAAATGTATATTTCCAGCGCGGACCTTATGACCCGCAATACGGATAAAAGGGTGGAAATTGCCACGCCCGTGCTAGATAAACGCATCGAGGAAAAGATATTCCATATGCTGACGGTGATGCTCTCCGACAATATCAAGGCGCGGGTATTTTTGCCCGACGGCGGGTACAGAAAGACGGAACAGGTGGGCGTCGGCATCGATTCCCAAAACGAATTTTTGCTCGAAGATTGAGCTTTAAAGAGAAGGACGTATTGAAATCCGGCGCTTTTTCGGCGTCGATCAAAAGCCATCCGTAAAACGGATGGCTTTGTTTTTTATAAACATATCTTTCAATCGGAAAAAAAGGGACGGTGGGATTTTCTGTACTGCGTGGGCGTCATGGAAAAATTCGTCTTGAAGAGCTTATTCAGCATCTGAATATCCGAAAAACCGCATTCCACGGCAATATCGATGACTTTTTTATCGGTGGTGGACAAGAGTTCGATGGCTTTTTGCATTCTCAAACCGTTGATGTAAGCGCCCACCGTGGTGCCCGTATAGCGGCGGAACTGATGGGAAAAATGATAGACGCTAAGACAGGCGGCGCTCGCCGCGTCTTCCAAGGAAATTTTTTCCGCGAAATGTTCCGCGATAAAGTCCCGCGCCTTGACGATAGAGGGCGGGAAGAAGCTCTTTTGCTGACGAAGCTGCAAATAAATATCCGTGAGCAGGCTGTAAATGCGCACGGAAAAATCTGCGAACAGTTCTTCGTCCTCGAAGGGATGAGTCTTAGTGCCGCACGCCATGGCTTCGGGATGTTTCTCCAAAAGCGCGTGAATGGCGTCCAGCTCTTTGATAAACGCGGCGGGACGGAAATTGGAGAACACATATTCCGTACAGCGGACGAACGTTTCGTAAAATTCGGGCAGCGCGGGGCCGTTGCAGTGCAGAAAATAGAAGTTCCAGCCCGCGTTTCCCGATTCGAAATGGTGGGGCAGATTGCAGTCTATAAAGACCAGATCTCCCGGACGCAGCTCGTGAGTGCGCCCCAGATAGGTGAAGGAGGCGCTCCCGCTCACGGTATAGTTGAGGAGATAAGTATAGTATCCCTCTCTGTCCAGGCGGTAGGCGCTGCCCACGATTTCGTGCCCCGTCATATCCATCACGTAGCGCAGGGGATTGCTGCTGCTTTTGCCCGTGTATTGATAGGAACGAGTCCCCGATTGAAAGTTTTTTTGAATGTTGGCTTTGAATTTCATATAGAACGACAAGATAATATAGTATTCTGACAAAAAACGGTCTTGCTTTTATACCGCTCTTTCTCTATACTTAATTATAGTATAAACGAAAAAGTTTGTCAAGAGTTTCTTTTCAGCTTGAAAAATTGCCTTATGGGGGAAGAAAAAACCTGAAATAGTACATTTGGAAAGAAAAAGGCAGACGATTACTCGTTTTGAGAAAATAAAAATAAAGGAGAACGAAAATGAAAAAGCGTAAAATTTTGTTGTTTTTGCTTGCTCTCGGGATGTCATGCACACTGTTTGCGGCTTCCTGCGGCACGGTTGTGGACGGAAGCTCCGATTCTTCTTCCGCTGTTTCGGAAAGCGCTTCGGAAAAAGATGCCTCGTCCCCATCCTCTTCCGGCAATGCTTCCTCTGAAACGTCTGACTCCTCGGGAAGTTCGTCCGAACAATCGTCGAGCGAAAGCTCCGATTCTTCTTCGGATTCTTCTGTCGATTCATCCTCGGAGGAAAAGGGAATGCTGGACGGATATAAAATCGTAAACGGCGGGTACAGGGAAGCGACGAAAGCGTCCGTTCTCTCTTCTTCCGCAAACGCGCTGGCGGTGAAAAAGGAAGGGGAATTTGTTTACGGCAGTCTTCAAGCGACGGTCAAACTGTCGGGCGCCCGCGCGGATAACGGCATCGTTTTCGCTTTAACGGACGGCGGCGCGAATACATATTGGGAAAACGGCGTTTCCTATTATTTCTTTTTCGTCAGCCTTTCGGGGACGGCATATCTCGGCAAGGTGTCAAACGGCTGGACGGTCTGCGGGGTAAAAACGCTGGCGAATTACGATCCTTCGGGAACCTACCGTTTGAAAGTGACGAGGGACGACACGACGATCTACTGCTATGTGGACGGCGAATTGTATCTCTCCTACACCGACGCGAATCCCCTTTGGGGCAAGGGCTACGGGATGCGTGCCGGCGCGTCGGGAGTGGAGTTTTCCGACGTTTTGTGTGAATCCGAGGAGGCGTATACCCCCGAGGCCGCAGCCGAGTATCGGGCGATTTCGGGCAGCCTCGTGAGGGCGGCCGGCGATATGGCGAAAACGAAGGAGGCGACGCTCGCTCTGCACAATACGGCGCGTTTGGAAAACGGGACGTTTACGATCTCGATGATGCCTTCGTCTTCCTCGGATAACGGCGTGATTTTCGGCGCGGACGATGAGGCGGACAGCTATTATCGCTTTTATTTGAGCACCTCGCGGTACGCGGTGCTTTCCAAGGTGAGCGGCGGCACGGAAACCATGTTGCAACGCGGCGTTTTGTCCGCGGGCTATACGCCTTCGGGCAGTCACCGCCTGACCGTCGTGCGGGAGGAGGGAAAGATCTCCTGCTATTTCGACTTTACGGACGCCGAGCGGATCTGTTACGCTTCCTATACGGACGCCGAGCCTTTGACGGGCGCGCGGATAGGGATAAAAGCGGGCGGCGCGGGCACGCTGTATTCGGCTCCCGAAATTAGCGCGGGCACGCAGACGCGCAGCGCGGAAACGCTGTTGTTCGGGCATTCGTATATGGAAATGTGGACGGATTATAAAACGGATTTCCCCGAATATTCCTCCATCGACAACATCGGCATCGGCGGTTCGGTGGCCTCCCATTGGGAGGATATGATCGATCAGGTGACGTCCTATGCTCCCAAACTCGGGATATACATGATCGGCATCAACGACATTTCGGGCGGCGTCGCGGCGGAAAAGATCGCGGATAGCGCGGAACGGATGCTGACGGAAGTCAAAAGACAGCTGCCCGATTTTAAGGTGGTCCTCGTTTCCGTCAATCACTGCCCTTCGAGAAAGGCTTATACGGAACAGATTGCCAGAACAAACGTGCTTTTCCGCAATCTCGCCGCCTCTTACGATTGGATCTATTATGCGGAAACGGAGTATCTGTTCTGCTCGGACAAAACGGATCCTACCAGCTCGCAAAAGTCCTATTTCACGGACGATCTGCACCCGACAAAAGCCGCTTACGGCATGATTGCCGAATCGATCAGAAGCGCGGCGGCGGGGGAAAATCAGCCCGAAAAGGATCCCGCCGTAGACGCCGAAAAGCTGGTTTCCGCGCGGGCGGCGGCTCTGCGCGGGCTGGATGCCTACTCGGAAACGGCGCTTCGGGCGGCGGAATGGAAACAGGCGCGGGCGTTGTACGAAGACGCGAAGCAAAAGATAGAGGCTTGCGGCACCCTCTTACAGATAGAAAATCTGGATTTGTCGGAAGAGCTGAACGCGCTGAAAAAAATAAAGGACAACGCCGAATATGTGACGGATCATCTTCTGTCCGCGTCCGATCGCTTCTCGCTTTCCGCAGAGGGCTGGACGAAGACGGAGTCGGGCGGCATCAGGATGAGCGGATTCGGGTATGCGCTCGACGCCACCGCCGTGTATCGGGATACGGAGGTGACGTTCCGCCTCGACGCTCCCACAGGCGCGGTGGCGGTCGGCGGGGTATTTCTGAGAACTTCTCTCTCGGGAAATACGGGACTCAACGGCTATCTCATCAATTACGTGACAGACCTCAACTATCTGCAAGTCTATTATTTCCAAAATTGTTACAATACCAACGGCAGCGCGGTCACGCTGCAATACATCGGCGGCTGGGTATATCCCGGCAGCGTGACGGGAACGCTCTTTCACGCGGGCATTTCGGGCAGCACCCTGTATCTGACGACGCAGGAAGATTACGAGAAATACGGTTTTTCCTCGGCGATTATCGTCGATCTCACCTATAACGGCACGTATGAAGTGTATCCTTCGGGCTTTGTCGGCGGCATCACGTGGACGGAAAACGTCGGCTTCGATCTGACGCTCGAAACGGTGGCGGACGAAAAGGTAAAATCGCTGGCGTCGGGCTGGACGCAAAAAGATCTGACGGTCGCCCTGAACGCGGGGGCTTCCGCTTCGTTCGTTCCCGAAACGCCGTATACGGTAAACGGCGACGGCAGCATTTCTATGCCCGCCGATCAATGGTGGCTCTTGGATCGGCCGATGAGCGACGCCGTCTTGGAATTTAAAGTAAATAAGGCTTCGGAGTCGAATATCGATTTAAGCGGCGTTCTGCTGCGCGCCACGCAGACCGAGAATACGGGTCTGGACGCTTACCTCGTAAATATCCAGACGGCAAATAATTTCGTGCAGGTGTTCCGTTATTCCAATTGGTTTGCTTCCAACCACAGCGCGGGAACTTTCGTCTATCTGGGCGGCATCGTCTGTTCGGATCTGGGAAAAACCGCCGAAGGAACGACTCTTCGTTTGTCGATAGAGGGCGGCGTTCTCAAAATTTGGTGGGCGGACGAATACGCGGCGAATCCCGCGGGGGCGGGTTGCCTCGCGGTCGATCTGACGGCGGGAGGCACGCTGCCTCTCCTCGAAAGCGGCAGCTTCGGACTTTCCAATAACTGCGCCGCGCCCGCGACCCTTACCATCGGCTATTACGCCGTTCCCGACGCGGAGGCTTCGAAGGAGCCGTCTTCCGAAGACTCCCTGCCTTCTGCGGGGGAAACGGCGGACGTAAAGAGGCTTAGGGCAGAGTAAAAAGTGCGGGAATAAGAGAAGTGTGAGAGTAAGAGAATAGAAAAAGGGGGCGGTTCTTAAAAAAGAATCGCCCCTTACGTTTTTGGTTTTATTGCCCGTTTTGGACCCATTGAATAAAATCGTCCGCAACGCCTTCGGGATTCGCGCGCCGCGTTTCTTCGGCGATGGCGTCATAGTATTCCAGTTCGTGAATGAGAATGGGGATCTCTTTGCCGAAATGCGCGCGGATGACGCCGCTTTCGTGCAGCCGTCGCGCCGTTTCTATGAGGACCTCTATAAATTTTTCCGTGACGAGGGGCGGCTTGCCGATATAGTAGCCGTTTTCATCGTATTCCTCCTCGCCGTCTTCGTTCTCTTCCTCGCATTTATATCCGTTCTCTTTTCGCCATTTGGAAACGACCGCCGCCGTTTTTCCTCTGCCGAACACAAATTCCCTGTTTTGCAGCCAGAAGGCATAGTTCCATCTCGCTTCTCCCTCGTCCGACGCGTCCTCCACGGAGTCCTGGAAACACGCTTCCGTGTTATAGCCCACCGTTACGGTCGGCTTGTTCGGATCGTCGCACTCGTCGTAAACAAAAAAAGAGATCGCATAAATACCTGCTTCCGTCCAATTCTCAATCGTCTTTTTGATTCCCTCGTATAAAATTTCCGTAAGATCCGTCATGATTTTTCCTCCCTGCCGTTGTCTTGAAGTAAGTATAGCATAAGAAAAGCGCAAAGTCAAGGCTTAGGCTCCTTTCGACGTCGGGGAAAGAGCGGAAAAAAACGGCTGCGCCGCTGCGCGCCGTAAAAAACGGATTTTGGCGGCGGCGCCGCTTTTTTGGCTCGCCTGTTTTCTCCCCGTGTGAACGCTTGTCGTTTCCGCTTTTTCCGCCGATTCGGAAAGGGGAAAGAACCATAGAAAAAAGAAGGGGCGGGAGGAGGAATAAGGCGCTGAAAAAGGACGAAAAAATAGAGCCGCCCCTTTGTCGAAAGATGTAAAAATACGTTCTGTCTTTGTTGTAAACATTCATTTTTATTTGACTTCCGGGCGTCCTTATGATAAAATAATTACTATCGGTAAAAATTATAACGATTAGAAAAACGAAAGAGGAAATTTTTTTCAATCGTTGAATCACGGGAGGAACTATGAGCAGACTCAGTATCATCACGCAGAATAAGGCGCAAGCCACCGTGGAAGAGTTGTACAAGGATGTGGAACGCCGCATCAGTGCCAGCCCCTCGGGACTCTGCCCCGTGGACATGGCGGCGTCTTTTTTGAAGATGTGCCACGCCCAGTCCTGCGGGAAATGCGTTCCCTGCCGCATCGGCTTGGGAACGCTGGAAAAGCTTTTGGACGACGTTCTGGACGGCAACGCTTCGCTCGATACCATCGACCTCATCCAAAAGACGGCGGAAAGCATCTATTTTTCCGCGGATTGCGCCATCGGCTACGAAGCGGCGAAAATGGTGCTTAAAGGCATCGAGGGCTTCCGCGACGATTTCGTGGAGCATATCGAACACGGGCGCTGCAAATGCGCGCTCAATCAGCCCGTCCCCTGTGTGGCGCAGTGTCCCGCGGGCGTGGACATTCCGGGCTATATCTCGCTGGTGGAGGCGGGACGCAACGCGGACGCGGTGCGCCTCATCCGCAAGGACAATCCGCTTCCCGCAGTCTGCGGACTCATCTGCGAACATCCCTGCGAAGTCCGCTGCCGCCGCAGCATGATGGACGCTTCCATCAATATCCGCGGCTTAAAGCGTTTTGCCGTAGAGCACGCGGGTGACGTGCCCGTCCCCGCCCCCCTGTCCCCGACAGGCAAGAAGGTCGCCGTCATCGGCGGCGGTCCCGGCGGCATCTCCGCGGCGTATTATCTGGCGCTCATGGGACATTCCGTTACGTTGTTCGAGGCGAAAAAGAAGCTCGGGGGAATGCTTCGTTACGGCATTCCCAGCTATCGCCTTCCGAGAGAGATTCTCGACAAAGAGATCGCGGAATTGATTTCGGTGGGGATCGACGTCAGGACGGAAACTCCCGTGGGCGAAAATCCCAGCATTTTGGATTTAAAGAAGGATTACGACGCGGTATACATAGCGATCGGCGCGCAGACGGATAAGAAGATCGGCATCGAGGGCGAGGACGCAAAAGGCGTTTTGTCCGCGGTGGAAATGCTGCGCGGCATCGGCGACGACGAAATGCCCGACTTCAAAGGCAAAGACATCATCGTCATCGGCGGCGGCAACGTGGCCATGGACGTGGCGCGCTCTTCCATCCGTTTGGGCGCAAAGCGCGTCCGCATCGTCTACCGCCGCCGTCAGGTGGATATGACCGCCATGCGCGAAGAAGTGGAGGGCGCCATTCAGGAAGGCTGCGAAGTTTTGGAATTGCAGTCCCCTCTGCGCATCGAAAAGGACGCGCAGGGCAACGTCGCCGCGCTGTGGGTCAAGCCGCAGATCATCGGCGCTTACGATAGAGGCAGACCCAAGCCCTGCAATTCGGAAAAAGCGGAAGAGCGGCTCGCCTGCGACAGGGTGCTCGTCGCCATCGGGCAGGGCATCGAGTCCCGCAATTTCGAAAAACACGGCATTCCCGTCAAGCGCGGAGTCATCGACGCGCTCAATTGGAGCGGCATCAAGGACATTCCCGGCGTGTTTGCGGGCGGGGACTGCGTCACGGGTCCCGCGACGGTCATCCGCGCCATTGCGGCGGGCAAGGTCGCGGCGGCGAATATCGACGAATATCTCGGCTTCCGCCACGAACTCAAAGTGGACGTGGAGATCCCGCCCATTCGTCTGGACGACCGCTGTCCCTGCGGCCGCGTGAATATGACGGAGCGGAACGCGTCCGAGCGAAAAAACGATTTCAAATTGATGGAGTGCGGCATGAGCGAAGAGGAGGCGTTGCAGGAAGCGCGCCGCTGCCTTCGCTGCGATCATTTCGGTTACGGTATCTTTAAAGGAGGCAGAGTCGAAAAATGGTAAACCTGAAAATCAATAATATTCCCGTTTCCGTCGAGGAAGGCACGACGATTTTAAACGCCGCCGCCGCCGCGGGCGTATCTATTCCCACCCTTTGCTTTTTGAAAGATATCAACGAGATCGGCGCCTGCCGCGTCTGCGTGGTGGAGATCAAGGGCAAGGAGAAACTCATTCCCGCCTGCAATAACGAAGTGAAAGAGGGAATGGAGATCTACACCAACAGTCCCAAAGTCCGCAACACCCGAAAAATCAACGTAGAGCTTATCCTCTCCCAGCACGACGCGCACTGCGCCACCTGCGTGAGAAGCCGCAATTGTTCTCTGCAAAATCTCGCCAACGATCTGGATATTATCGACCAGCGCTTCGAAAAGGAATTCGTCAAGGCAAACTGGCCTAAGGACTTCCCGCTCGTGCGCGACGCGAATAAGTGCATCAAGTGCATGAGGTGTATCCAGGTATGCGATAAGATACAGGATATGCACGTTTGGGACGTCACCAACACGGGCTCCCGCACGACGGTGGACGTTTCCCGCGGCCGCAGGATTAAAGAAACGGACTGCGCCCTTTGCGGACAGTGCATCACCCATTGTCCCACGGGCGCGCTGAGGGAAAGGGACGATACGGACAGAGTTCTGGATGCCCTCGCGGATCCCGAAAAGATCACGGTGGTGCAGATCGCGCCCGCCGTGCGCGCCGCATGGGGGGAAACGTTCGGGCTTCCCCGCGAGTTCGCCACCACCAAACGCCTGGTTTCGGCGCTCCGCCGCATGGGCGTCAACTACGTTTTCGACACTAACTTTTCCGCCGATCTCACCATTATGGAGGAAGGCAGCGAGTTCTTGAAGCGCCTGCCCGAAATCAAGAAATCGGGCAAGCCTATGTTTACGTCCTGCTGTCCGGGCTGGGTGCGGTTTATCAAATCGCAGTATCCCGGGTACGTTTCCCGCCTCTCGACGGCGAAATCCCCGCAGCAGATGTTCGGCGCGATCGCCAAGAGCTACTATGCCGACCTTTTGGGCGTGGACCCGAATAAAATCTTCTGTATCTCGGTGATGCCCTGCCTTGCCAAGAAGCACGAGTGCGCGCTTCCCAATATGAACGACGCGGGCGCGGGACAGGATGTGGACGTAGTGCTCACCACCCGCGAGGTAGATAGGCTTATCCGCGCGGAACATATCATCCCGCAGGATTTGAAGGAGGAGGAATTCGATACTCCGCTCGGCGTAGGCACGGGTGCGGCGGTCATTTTCGGCACGACGGGCGGCGTTATGGAAGCGGCGCTGCGCAGCGCGTATTTCCTCGTGACGGGTAAGAATCCCGATCCCGACGCTTTCTATGCCGTGCGCGGCATGGACGGCTGGAAGGAAGCCAAATTCGACGTGGCGGGCACGGAAATTTCCGTCGCGGTGGCGCACGGCTTGGGCAATACCCGCAAACTGATGGATGCGATAGAACGCGGCGAAGCGAAATACGATTTCGTCGAGATCATGGCTTGTCCGGGCGGTTGTGCGGGCGGCGGCGGACAGCCTATCCACGAGGGTGCGGAGTTGGCGGCGGAACGCGGCGACAATTTGCGTAAATTGGATAAAGAGAGCGCTTTGAGATTCTCGCACGAAAATCCTTCCGTCGTCAAATGTTACGAAAACTATCTGCAAAAGCCGATGTCGCACCGTGCGCACGAACTTCTGCACACCGACCATAAGGCATGGCTGATGCCGGACGAACCGAAAGAATAATTCCCATACGATAAAAAAGAGAATCGGACTTTTGAAGTTCGGTTCTCTTTATCTTTCAAGGCAAAAAGTAAAGGATAGAAAAGCGTTTCTTCAACGGACAAAACAGAAAAGGCGGTTTAAGAGGCGGGAACGTAAGGGTATGTCAACAGCTTGTAGGCCACTCAACGGGCGATATGATAATGAATGTCTATATGCACGTCATGGACGAATTTAAGAGAAAGGAAGCGGCAAAATTCACGTTATTCCCGAAGTTCTAAAAATCGTGTGTAGGTAAAAACGGCAAAAAAGCATGAAAAAAGAGTTACGGCAAAATCGCTGTAACCCTTATGTTATATGGCGCAGAGAAGAGGATTTGAACCTCCGGTAGGCTTCAGACCTACACACGATTTCCAATCTTTGAGAGACACCCGCAAGGGGCTTTTTTTAT
>ERZ809074.979-NODE-979-length-39959-cov-22.087986_pt1 | contig 39959 bp, 36 predicted proteins | sample MGYA00520795_ERZ809074 | MGnify/ENA primary metagenome ERZ809074 (study PRJEB31570, sample SAMEA3212989) | Homo sapiens | biome: human-gut; feature: human gut; material: fecal | place: Sweden | collected 2011 ...
ATTGCACCTCTTTCTTGGTTTAAGTGTAAGTGTCATTAGTATAGCACAAAAATCAAAATATTTCAATATAAGTACGATATTTGAAACAAAAGTACAGAGTTTCAAATTTGACAGTGCTTGTGGAAGAATAGCCGTGCAAGAAGGTTTTTGATTATTCTTGGGAACAGCGTAAGTTCTCAGATGTTGTGGCAACTCGCCGTGGGCTAACATATAAGCCCTCAGATATTCGGAAAAATGGGGTTCGTGTTCTGCGCTCATCAAATATAGCCGAGGATAGTTTTGCATTAAGCGATGAAGATGTTTTTGTTGTGCGTGAAGCTGTCAATATTGACTGTGCAAGAGCAAACGACATTCTCATTACCGCTGCAAATGGGTCGTCAAGACTTGTTGGAAAACACACGATTATCAGCGGAATCCCTGAAGAATCCGCTGTTCACGGTGGATTTATGCTTCTTGGCACAACGAAAGAACCGCACTTTGTAAACGCTTCAATGGGATCATCTTGGTACAGACGGTTTATTGAGTTGTTTGTGGCTGGTGGGAATGGTGCAATCGGTAATCTCAACAAAAACGATTTGGACAATCAGGAAATAGCAATCCCATCAGAAGATGAACAGAAGAAAATAGGTGCTTTCTTTCAGCATCTCGACAACCTTATCACCCTTCATCAGCGTAATTCCCATTGTTCAGTGTCCTGTTTCTTTTCACATTTTACAAATACTTGGGAACAGCGTAAGTTTGCAGATGTCGTTCAAATTGAGCGAGGCGGTTCACCTCGACCGATAGACGATTATATAACTGATTCCCCAAATGGTCTTAACTGGGTGAAGATTGGTGACGCTCCAGCACAGGGGCATTACATTACAAAAACTGCTGAAAAAATCAGACCCGAAGGCTTATCAAAAACGAGAGAAGTACATCCCGGTGATTTGATTTTGTCTAACTCAATGAGCTTCGGAAAGCCTTATATAATGGGCATTGACGGTTGTATTCACGACGGTTGGCTTCTTATCCGAGATACAAATAGCACCTTTGATTTAACCTTCCTTTGCCACCTGTTAGGTACACCACAAATGCTTGACCAATACAGGTCACTTGCTGCGGGTAGTACAGTGAATAACCTCAATAAAGAATTGGTGGGGAATACTGTTGTTACCATTCCTAAAATAAATGAGCAAAGAGTATTGGGTCAATATTTGGAACGACTGGATAACCTTATCACCCTTCATCAGTGTAAGCACATATTTGAATGACTAAAAAAAGAGGTGCGTTAGCACCTCAACTACATAGCTTATTCTCTTGAACCATCAGGGAGATAGAAGCAATGACCTTTTCCACCGGAGGTTCTTTCCCATCGGGGGCAATCTGTTTCCAAAATGCCTGTGCCGTAGGGTCTGTGCTTTTCATAGCCTCCCTGATAGCAACGCTCATTTCTTTTCTGGCTTCTTGTTCACTCATTTTATGTGCTTTTGCAACTTCCTTAACTATGTTCTTCAATACATTTCCTCCTATGTCTTATAGTGAGCATCTATCACTAACGGTTATAGTTATAACACAACCGATTTGTCGAAGTCCCGCAATATTTGTCGAAAGTATAATTTTTTTCTCATCAAAAAAAGAAAGCCCGCTTATTAAGGCGAACTTTCGTGATTTATGGTGCAATTTTCTTTGAGTGTTTTAACAGGGTATCAATAACCTCATATATCTTGCTTCTATCTTCAGGAGCAAGCTTGGCAAGTTTTTCATTCAGTATGGAGTTCTTGACGGTATATCCTGTTTCCAAAACATCAGCAAGAACCATATCCGATGATACTTCCAAAGCGTTTAGTATCTTAATAAAGGTTTCAAGTGATGGAATTTTCTCTCCACGCTCGACCATACCGATATAATTTGTTGTTAGTCCGGCTTTCTCCGCTAAATCCTCCTGACGGAACTTTTTCATAAGACGATACTTTCTGATATTCTTGCCGATTGTATCAAGCTGCATCACATCACCCCCTTTGGTGTACTTCTATAACTATTAGTATAGATTATGCTGAAAGCGATATACACCAACCTCACGGAAGATAGACCACCTATTAGTGATGATTTTTAGAAAAATTTGTGTTATACTGTCTTATGTCAGGAGTGATTTACAATGGCTTTGGAAACAACAGCTACCTTTATAGGTCATAATGAATGTTTTGGATTATCCGTAGAAAAGCTCAAAAATGCTATAAGAGAGCTTATCGAAAAAGGCGTGACAGATTTTCTGAGCGGAGGGCAAGGCGGCTTTGACAGGTTATGCGGTCGCTGTGTCTATGAACTCAAAAAGGAGTATCCGCACATCAAGAACTATCTCGTTATCCCTTATCTCTCTTTCAATGTTTATGATAAAGAGCTTTTCGATTCGATAATATATCCCGACGGATTTGAAAAATACAATTTCAAATCAGCCATTCCCGCAAGAAACAGATATATGGTGGATAATTCCGGCTATGCAATCTGTTTCGTCACTCATTCTTGGGGCGGTGCTGCCAAGACTTATGAGAGAGCCAAGAAGAAAAAACTCCGAATAATCAACTTAGGAGCAAAAGAGGATGGGGAATGAAAGAGTGATATTCAGCAATAGGTTTGACCGACCTACGCTTGAACAAATTGAAGAAGAAATGAAAAAAGAGAATTACGATGATAGCGAAAACTTGATGTCAGCAGATGAATTTCTTGATTTTATGAAGAAGAACAGAAAGACTGTCCCCAATGAAAAGCGTATAGCTAATAAAGATAAATTTATTTGGGCAGTCCGTGAGTTATCAGAAACCTATGAAATTGATGCAGATTTGAGAGAGGACGATGAAGGATATACCGCATCTCTCTATATGAACTATGCTTCTTATAATGGATATATAAAGAAACTGCTGGGACTTATTTTTATCCTGTCCGATGACTTTTCCATGTTCGAAGCGAAAGATAATAGAGACAGCGATTTGCTGATGTGTTTTACTTATCACACGCACAATGTATATCTGAAAGATTTAGAAATAACAGTTTTTGAATAATGTACTTGATGGCTACTCGAACGAGCAGCCATCTTTTTTAATATGCCGGAATACCGTATCCGTAGATAACTGAACTTCCGACAGGGTATGTTTTGGTTCTGCAAGTATCGCCGGAGTTGCCCTCTACGGTATAGACTGTACCGTTTTCGCATTTCTGAACAATACCGGTGTGGTCTGTCACGCCGTCGCCCTCCCAGTCAAAGAAAATGATTGTACCGGGTGAAGGCTCATACGAACCGTCTGCCCATTGTCCTCGTTCTCTGAACCATTGTACGCCGTTTACACAACCGGCATACTTCGGAATAATACCGGCGTCGATATATCCGCACTCGTTGGCACACCAAGAAACGAAGCAGGCACACCACTCTACACGGGAGTCAAATCCGTACCAAGACCAGTAAGGTTGACCGCCTACATTGCCTACCTGAGACAAGGCAACCGTTACGATTTGGCCGTCGCTGTATCCGATACCGTAAAGCACTTGCGACCATAGCTGGTTGTTTTCGTCCTGCAATAGCTCGGCAAGATAATCTTTCTGCTCTTGATTAAAGCCGTACATAGCCGCCATTTCATCAACAGTCTTGTGTGATACCGTGATATACAGGAATGTTTCGGTTACTGTGGTTTCGGTCTGTACGATATTGCCGTGTCCGTCGTCGCTTTCCTCGATTTCGGTATGAGTTTTCGTTTCCGTTCGGGAAGAAATGTCGTTCATTTCCCAAAAAATATCCGCCAGTAGCTGCTTCTTGGTTTCATCAACCGTAGCAACTTCCATCGGATTATCGGGGTCGGTATTCACTTTGACGGAATAGACCGCAAGAACATCTTTCCAAACAGCTCTGCTTCCACTCATTTCAAGCACATCATAGCTTACGGAGTTCTTTTCCTGCTCCAACCGGTCATCATATTCCTGATTGATTTCCTGAACGACTGTCTGCATTGACATTCCCGTGCCGGAATCCTCTCCCGAAAAGAAGATACCGAACACAGAACCAGCAATTAAACCAACAAGACAAAGAACAATAATAACTACCACCGCAACCCAGCCGCCGGCAGCGATAGCGGCAATAAGACCTTTTACCGCCGCTATGATTGCTTTTACTGCGGCAACGGTGGCTTTGGCTGCGGCTTTAATCGTAGCGGCTGTTGCTTTGGCGGTAGCTTTTGCCGCCTGTGCTGCTTTTTGAGAAGCCTTAACCGTCGCCTGAGCTGTTTTCTGTGCCGCTTTTGCCGCTTGCTGACTGGTTTTTATCGCTGTCTTTGCAGTCTGTTCAGCCGTCTTAACTGATTTCTGTGCGGTTTTTGTTGCTTCTTTCCCGGCAAACTTAATGGTTTTCTTTCCGGAGGAAGTAGCCGACTGCTTAATGGTCTTTTCAGCCTTATCGACAGTCTTAATCGCAGAGCTTGTATTCTGCGAAGCCTGTTTTCGTAAAGACTGCTCGGCTCGCTGCTGCTTGAAACGCTGAATACCGTCCTTTGCAGTGCGGATATTTTCTTTTGTGGTTTCAAGTCCTTTTCGCCCCGCTTTGTCAAACGCATAAGCACCATCGTGAACCACCTCGTCAATACCGCTTTCCAGCTTATCGGAAGCATATTCCTCGGCAGAGCTGCTGTTGGCATTTACCGACCGTTCTGCCTTTTCTTTTGTTGCGATATACGCCTGCTTCATTCGTTGGGTTGCAACGGCAGCCTTATCTATGGTTCGTATCGTACCTTTTGCATTGTCTTTCGTTTTAATATCAGCCATACAATCCCTCCTTCCTATGCAGGCTGAACCATCTGTTGCGTTATTCGTTAATTAGCTTTGCCACTACAACAAGTCTGCCGTTTGTCCGGGAATACTCACAGGTGGAAAGGGTCAGGAGCTTGTCGCCGTATTCAGCGGTTACACCCGTATCATAAAGCGACAGTTCCTTGCACTTCTCAACATAGGCTGTGAAATCCTCGTCAGTTTCCGCATTGACGAAATGATAGTATTTGAAGCTGTCGGGACTGTCCGTATAGACTACGGTTTTGAACACGGCAATTACTTCATAGGTCTGTCTGTCAGTCAGTGTATCAAAGGATGCTGTTTTGTGCTTTTCCCAAAAGCTCTTGTCCTTGTACTTCATCAGACCGGCGAACATAGAGCCGTCGTTCATATGATGACCGTAGATAATAATATTGTCGCTTGGCAGTTCCATATCGCAGTTTTCCTGAACATAAGGACAGCCGTAGTCGGTGTATGCCTTATCAAAGCCGTGCTTCAGATAGAAGTTCGGGTTGTCCTTTGACTGCATAACGGGATAATTGATTTTTGTGTCCTCAACCTTAATCCAGCCGACCATATCGTTGTTTTGCAGATAAAGCTCCTGATACTCCGGGATAAAGGTCTTTTCTTCGGAGTAGTTCATCGGCTCTTTGGTTTCTTCAGGTTCTGTCTCCACAACCTCAATCAGATTGTCGTACATCTCCGCCTGCTTTGCAGAGTCGTAATAGTGCTTGATAAGAAAACCTGAACTGACGGCAAATACAATGCTGAAAGAACAGATAATAGCAATAAAGATTTTGTTTTTCATAGATGTTTCCTTTCTCATTTACAGAATAGGGCAAGGGTTATGCACCCTCGCCCGGTTTGGTTGTCATCAGCTTATACAGCTTCGTATTCTTCGGGAACTTATTTGCAAACGGCACAAGCGAACTGCCGACCTTAATCAGTCCGTGTCCTGCATCAACATTCGTGATATACGAAAGCTGGAGGTCGGAAATGTTAAGGAGCTTGGCAAGCTCAATTCTGTCGGTTGACGCCTGATTGAGCATAATCAAAAACTCGCTGTTTGCAAGCATTGTTCTTGCCGTATGGCTCTGCAAAAGGTCGTCCACATTCTGCGTAATGCCGGTGGCATAAGCGCCATACTTTCTTACACGCTTCCAAAGCGTAAACAGGAAGGTTGCGGAGTATTCGTGCTGGAACAGAAGATAGATTTCATCAATGAAGATGAATGTCTGCTTACCCTTAGCACGGTTCTGTGTGATACGGTTCAGGATTGAGTCAAGAACGACAAGCATACCGATAGGCATAAGCTGCTTGCCGAGGTCAAGAATGTCATAACAGATAAGTCGGTTATCCGTATCCACATTGGTCGGCTTTGCGAAGGTATTCAAAGAACCGTGAGTAAACAGCTCGATAGCAAGAGCGATTTCCTTTGCTTCCGGCTCGTCCTGTTTCAAAAGCTCCGCACGGAAGTCCTGCAAAGTCGGTACAGTACCGGTATATCCTCTCTGCTGATAGTCTCGGTAAACGCTCGCCGTACAACGGTCGATGATAGACTTCTGCTTTGCTCCGAGGTTTGTGCCGCCGATGAGCTGTTCACAGAGGGACATAATGAACTCTGATTTCAGGATAACCGGGTTTGCACCGTCGCCGTATTCCTTGTTCATATCCATCGCATTGATATGACTCGGCGAAGTTGCGGAAATATTAATGATTTCGCCGCCGAGAGCCTTTACAAGCTGAGAATACTCTCGTTCAGGGTCGATGATAATAACATCTGCGTTGGAGGAAAGAATGATGTTTTCAATCTCTCCCTTTGCCGCAAAGGATTTACCGCCGCCGGATACGCCGAGGATAAAGGAGTTACCGTTGAGTAGCTGTCTGCGGTCGGCGATAATCATATTTTTGCTGATGACATTCTGACCGTAGTAAATGCCGTTTTCGTGGTAAATGTCCTGAACCCTGAACGGGATAAACACCGCAAGGCTTTCTGTGGTAAGGGTTCTGAATGCGTCAATTTTGCGTGTTCCAAAGGGCATAGCCGTATTAAGACCGTCCATCTGCTGATACTTGAGAACGGCAAACTGGCACAAATGCTTTCTTGCAGTCGTAAGCAGAGCTTCGGTATCGTTATCAAGCTGTTCTTTGGAATCCGCAGTATGAACCATAGTGAGTACAGCGAACATCATTCGCTGATCACGAGTGGTGAGGTCATCAAGGAACTCCTTCATTTCCTTTTTCTGCTGTTCCATATCATACGGTACGGTAGCGGAAAAGTTATTGTTCTGATTCTGCTTTCTCTGCCAGTTGGTAATGTTCGTCTCAACACCGAGCAGTCTGCTCTCTGCTTCTCGCACCGCTTCATCGGTAGGAACGGGTACAATGTCGATGGACATCATCAGGTTGCGATTCAGGTCGGTAAGCTCGGCTACCATACTGTCCTTGATATAGGAAGCGTACTCACGAAGAAAAAGGACTCTCCCGTAACGGTTTCCCATTTTGAAGTAGTCCTTTTCAAATTCCATTGTATCCGGGCAAACATAATCCTTGAAATCGTGTCCCTTTTTTCTCGTTTCCTTAATATTGAAGTGGTAGGCGGTTTCCTCACCGACACGGAAGAAATCGTGGACAATTCTCAGCCTTTCATCGGTTTCAAGCTCCACACATTTGCTTCCGAGTCTTGCAAAGTGGGCAATCAGGTCAGCACCGACACGGGCAAAATAGGTTCTTGCGTCCTCCACGCTCTTTTTGTTGATGGAGATAGTAACATACTTATCCTGAACGATCGCATTTGCACCGGTCGCCTTGTCGAGAAGCATTTTGTTATATTCCTCTCGGTAAACATCAAGCTCATCGCCGGTTTCGGGGATAAGAATGGTTTTCTCAAAGTCCAAACGGTTAAGCCGTCTGTTGTTGATAGTCAGCTTTGTAGTAGCTCCGCTGTCAAGAGAGTTGAGAAGCTCGGAGTATTCAAGGAACATTGCTTCCTTGTCCTCACGGCTTGCTACGGCAAAGTTAATATCCGTGAACTTGAAGCTCTTGGAATACTTGTCCTTGCCCACACGGAAAATACCGTCATCATAAATGGCGGTAATGGGAATACAATCCTGTACGCCCTTCGGTACTACAAACTTTTCTTTGTCCTGCTTTAACAGGTTTGTAAGGGTTTTAATCATTGTTCTTATAAGCCTCCTTCTGTTTCTGTTCGATTGCCGGTTTCATCAATTCGTAATAGGTGTTGGTGGAATGAAAGACCAGCTTTTTCGGCATAAGGAACTCGGACTTTATCCACGCCCATATAAATTTCTCAGCCGTCATTCCGTTGTATTTCACAAAGCCGAGAGCCGCAAAAGGGGCAGCTCCCAAAATGCACACCCACGATACGGTTTCTGTTCCGAGGTACGGTTTTAGGAGGAAGTAAAGTCCTACCGCTACCGCACAGGCAAGAACAGAAAAAATGAACTGTCTGAGCGACAGTCCAAAAAACATTGACTCTGTATAATTTCGTATCTCTCGGTTAATTTTGACTTCCATCAAAAGCTCCTTTCTCTGCGATATGCTTGTTTTGCGTGACGGATTTCATCAGAGCAGACGCAGGTGTCCGCAAGGCAAATCACATTGCCGTTTTTCTTTCCTCCGTAGTACACACAATATTTGCAGTCGCAGTCGGCAGGCGTATAGCCCTGCCATCTATCATTATTTTTCTTGTTTTTCTTCATCAGAGAACCTCCCGTTATAAGCCCATCATCTCACGGATAATTCGGTCGCTCATCTTAACCGCACCGACAAGCACAAGCATATTGAATACCAGTTCGCCGATATATGCCCATACCTGAGTAACGGCTGCTGCGTCAGGGTTCACTACCGGCGGCGTAGAAGCAAATAGGGAGAAGATAATACAAGCAAGTACAATTACTGCTCCCTCAAGCAAAACGGCACAGTAGCTCTTTATAAAGCTCTTACCCACATTCTGCGACGGTTCTCCGGCAAAAGTGGAAAGCGGTATCGGAGCGAGAGCCGTGTACATATACAGCTTGAAAAATCGTCCGTACACCGTCATTATCATAATGAACGACAAGACCGTGATAAACAGTCCGCCGATAAGAGTAACCGCCCACAATGGGATACTCTCAAAAAATCCGCAGCTTTCAATGGTTGTTACCATTTCAGCAGGTAAGGTTGTTTGATTGGGCGTACCGAATCCCGCAGATGTCATAATGGTTGAAATCGTACCTTGTACGATGTTGAACAGGGCAAGCATAAGCTCCAGCCCGTAGGTAATCACACCTTTGGCAATGGCAAAGCGGATAAACAGCTTTAATGCGTGTTCCGGTTTCTTTACATCGGTAAAACTTCCGCAGGTACGAACCACACCGACAACAAAAAACAAAACAAGCAAAGCAAGACCGATAGCCTGAACTGCTCCGTTGATATTCACCATTACCGACCAAATACTGCCACCTTTGAACTCCTGCGGCGAAGTGGTTAGCAACTGCCATATTTCCGATAGCTTGCTGTTCCAAGTTTCAAGGGCATTTTCGAGGTTCTGAACTACCCAGTTATCACTCATCTGTTTGCACCTCCTTTAAGATTAGGAGCATACCTGAAATGCCAGGTATGCCCCGTTTGATAACTGTGTTCTCTTAACCGGTAATAAGGGTCAGGATTTCCTTTGCAAAGGTGATGATGATACCGCCTGCAAGGGTCAGGAAACCGTTGGCTCTCTGAGACGGGTCGTGAGACTTCAAAGAGAGACCGACCTGAACGATACCGAAGCCAAGCAGGATAAGACCGATGGCACGGATAAGACCGAAGATGAAATCGGACAGATTGTTGACCACGGTAATCGGGTCGCTGGCGGCAAAAGCGGTAACGCTCATACCGCAAACAAGAGTTGCTGCTGCGATTACGGCGCAGTAAGCACGGAAGCCTTTCCGAACCTTTCCGGTCATAGGCAACTTCTGATTAGTTTTCTTTTCGTTGTTCTTCTTAAAAATGTTCATTGTGTTTTCCTCCGTTAAAATAAGTTTTTATTTACTTCAAAATCCTCGTCGGACAGAAGCTCGTAATTGGTTTCTCCGTAGCTTTCCTCCGGAAGTTCTTCCGGGTCAATAGAAAGAACGGAAATTGATGAGTGCTTGACGGTAACTTCGCCGTGCTTATAGGCAGAAGCCTTTCCATCGGTTGTAAGTGCCACATTCGGGTGCTTCAAGATGTCATACTTGAAATCCATAACGGGGCGTTCTCCACGAATAAACAGAATTGCATATTGGTTATCAAGCATACGAACTTCATCGGGGGTAAGAAGCTCTCGACCGCTAATCTGATAATTGGTGGAGTAGTTACCGCTTCGCCCGGTACTTTTTCCGAAAGTGTTGGTATCAATGGTTTCCTTGCCGAGAAGCTCGGACACATATTTGTGAGTGCTTTGCTCGTTACCGCCGAGATATAAAAACTCGTCGCAGTTGCCGACAATACTTTCCCATTGCTTTTCAAACAAGGCTTTTAACTGAGCCAAGTTCTGCAAGATAATACTTACCGACACTCCACGGGAACGCATAACCGACAGTATCTTGTCAAAGTCATCGGGCAGGCTCAATAGCGATAGGTAAGCCTCTGGTATTTCCACCTCGGGCTTTTCCCCCGCTCCACACCGTGCGTGATAGTTTCCCATCACACGGCGTTCCACCGACTAAGATTACTTTTTAGTGCCTATATAGTCCTCGAATTGTATTTCTTCCAACTCTCTGTGTTTTCGGAGTTTATTGATTTTTTCTTTCATTTCTTCGGTCAAATACAGGTCTGCAAGCAACTTTCCGATTTTTACGGGATTCGTTGCTCCAACCACTTCCGACACCTTTTTTGACAGGATAATCAGATTCCTGTAGGTGTCGTTTCGCTCTCCTTTACAGGGTTTGATATGCACGCATACCATATCTGATATTGACAGAGCATTGTGCGTTACCGCACATTTACCTTTTTGTGCGATATATCTCGAAAGAGCGTTGTCTGCCATCTCCAACGTAGGGTAGAGATGTGCGTTTTCCATCATATATTTCATAACATCGTAACTGATACAGTTTTCGATGTCTGAATGCTTCCTCACATATTTATTGACTTCACGCCTTTTATATTTGGGGTATTCATAAGCCACATATCCAACAGGGATAATCATTCTTCCCTTTATCCATCGGAACTGCTTGGATTTCCCATACTTTCCCTGAATAAACTTGCTGTTTATCTCGCCTTGACGTTCTATGGGGTAGCAGCGGTTATTATGATTCATGCCGTTACTTTTTCCCGTTACCTTAAAAGCGATTTCTGCAAAGTCTGCTGACACCATAGTTGCCATACAGTAGTAATTGTGCATTCCCATAACCATTGCATTGTAAAGACTTATATTTCTATCTATTTCGCTTTGTTTGCTCGGATTCTTTATGTCTTTCCAAACGTCGCTTAGCTTTTTGATGACCTTTGCTTTACTCTTATCTGCCATGTGGGAACGTATTATCCACTTACTGCCTTTTGGTACAACCTTGAATTTGATACCAAGAAAAGTGGTATAATTCTTCCGCAGATTTGTGATACCCGATTTTTCTTCACTGGTCTGTAAATGCAGATTCTCTGCCAGCCAGAGTTTTGTGGCATACATTACTTTTTTCGCCGTTGCATAATCCCGACAGAATATCTTAAAATCATCAGCATATCTTACGATATACATTTCTTTCAAGTCGGTTTTTGCTCTCAGCTTATTCCATTTCTGCGTTCTGTCTACTGTGAGGACGTTTCCCTCTTTATCAGTCTTGTTAAACTCTAAACCTGTTTTTCCCTCTTTGATTTTAAACATTTCCCACTGATTGGCAATCCACCAGTCCAGTTCATTCAATACTACATTTGCCAGCAGTGGGGATAGAATCCCCCCTGTGGTGTACCTGTTTCGGGAGTGATGGTAATGTCATTGAACAGGATTTCCGCTTTCAGCATTTGCTTGATTATCATAATCAGCTTTCTGTCCTGTATTCCGATTCCCCACAGCTGCCGAATCAACTTACTGTGGTCAATATTATCAAAGAAGCCAACAATGTCTACATCTACTACGAAATGCAGATTCTGCAACTGCGCCATTTTATAGCATTGTGCGATTGCATTCTGCGTTGACCTGTATGGTCTGAAACCATTGTTCCGCTCATGGAATTTCGCTTCACAAATCGGCTCCAGTATTTGTAGGATGCACTGCTGTATCAGTCTGTCCCAAATGCTCGGAATCCCTAATGGGCGGGTTTTTCCGTTGTCTTTCGGGATTTCAACTCGTCTAACCTTTTTGGGCTGATAATAGTTCAACTTATTTCTGACGGTTTTAATGACCGATTCGATAGGCAATGACTGTATTGCTACAATCGTTTTCCCATCTGTGCCGGGAGTTTTACTCCCACTGTTTTTGCAGATATTTCGATATGCAAGTATGATATTCTGCTCCGACACAATCAACGGCATAAGCCTGTCGAATGTCTTTCCATTCTGGCTGTCCTCAAATAATCGGTAGCCTGTTTCTTTAGCGTCATACCTCTCTGCATTTCGCTCTGCTTTGTTTACAATTCGTTTTGCCATAGTAACCAACTCCTTGTCGGAGAATGATTTTTTCTTAGTCGCACCACGACAGCTATGAAAATCTCCTTATTGGTGATTACTATACAGGCATGAAAGAAAATCTTAGTATCGGCTTGAGGCTATCCCTCTACCGCTTATTATCACGGCTTCACAGGTACTGTGCCTCTACTCTCACAGCCACTAATGCACTTATTGTAGAAAGGTTCTTTCAATCCCTTTCCTTTTCGATACAACTACGGTACTTTACCGCTGATACAGTCAGCTCCCGTATTGGCTGCTTTCCACGTTCCGCATAACTTAGGATTGTTGCCACTTAGGTCGTTCCTTTAGCCCTGCAAGCATTATCTTCAAAGGAATCCCTTAAGATACCTGTGCCCTGTAAACACAGAGGGCATTTCATACTAACAACTTTTACTTTGCCCCGCTTGCGTACCCATTGGTACACTTGCATTTCTGCAAGTCATTCGTTTAGAGCCGTACATTCGGAATCTTTGTCAGACCGCCTTTTTGGTCATTCTAACCGTATGGCAACCCCACCCGCACTGTCACACACAACCCGTACCTCTACGAATCTTTCCTCGCCTTTCAGCGTTAGGGTGTGCTTCGCACGACTTCCCCGAGCTTATAACCCCATCCGTCTGTATTCGGCTGACGCTATTCGGAGTATTAGTGAATCCCCTTCAGGGCGTTACCCCGTCATTTGAGATTTCAGTTATGCAGTTCTCTAAAACCACATTTATTTAATTATTTATGACTTTAGGCTACGCTTTTGTCGGTTATTCCCACCGTTTTAGGCGTAGAACGTGTCACACCATTTGCAAACTCGTCCATCAGGAAATGGACGGGAACGGGAAGCGAGCCACCGTGAATATGGTCGGCAGCATAAAACAACTGCTGAAAAAGCTGTGTGTAAAGGATAGATACCAAGAAGTTAAAGCTGGAATCGTTATCCGGTATCAAAGCGAACAGAGCGACCTTTTTCTCTCCGAGTGATGGGAGGTCAAGCTCGTCTGTGGTGGTTAAAGAAGCAAGACTTTCAAGGTTGAACTTTTCCAGTCTTGCCGCAAGGGTTATCTGTATGGACTTTAAGGTTTTCGCCGCACCCGAATGATAGGAACGGTAATACTTCAAAGCGATGTGGTCGGGATTTGACATTTCCAGTTCCGCAAACAGTTCATCAAGAGGAGAAGGTCTTGTGTCCTCCTCGTCCTCAATCGAACCGGCTCTGAGCATTTCCATTACCATTGCAAAGTTCTGTTCATCTTCGGGTGCTTCGTAATGAAGATAAAATACAAGTGCAAGCAGAAGCATTGAAGCCGAGGTGTCCCAAAAAGGGTCTTGTGCCTGACTGCCTTTCGGAGTGGTACTCTTAAAAAGGTTCGTCACGAGCTTTTGCACATCGTTGTCATTCTGCAAATAGACAAACGGGTTATAGCAATGGCTTTTCTCCATTGAAATCAAATCGAGAACACGAACTTCATAGCCTTTGCTTTCAAGCAGCTTTCCGGTGTCTCTGAGTATTTCGCCCTTTGGGTCAAGAATGACAAATGATGTGTTGCACTGCATAAGATTCGGCTTGCAGTAAAACCTTGTCTTACCGGCTCCCGAACCGCCGCACACAAGAGTGTTTAAGTTTCTTCGGTGCTTCTTCGCATTGAGTCCGATACAGACATTTTGCGTCATCAGCTTATTCTCTGAAGCCGGAGACTGTCTGTATTTTTTATTTACGGCTCTTGCGTTGCCCCATTTCGCAGAGCCGTGTTCTTCACGCCTTCGATAATTCTTCTGTGTCGAGAAGTAAATCCCGATACCCATTGCATAGCAGAGAAGCAAAACGAGGACAGTTTTTAGGCTGTCCTCGCATAGCTCAATATGAAATGGGTTGTTGAACGCTGTTAATAGGCTTGGCAGTATTTCCGGCAATCCTCCTTTTACAGAAGGTGCAATCAGAAGTGCCAGCCATACGACCGGGATAATACCGATGACGGAAAGAATAATAGCAGACTGCCTTTCGTTATCTCGATTCACAGGAGCGTTCCTTTTCGATAACTCTGAACTTTTTCTTTGGGGCAGTTCCGACCTTGATGATAAGGTCGTCCACCGCATCGGTAGATTTCCCTTCGTTCATCAAATCTGTTTTCTCATCGTTGAGAGAACGGATTATAATGCCGTGTTCATAATCGTCCAATGCGATATGATACATTTCTTCCTTCGCCATAGTCTCACCTTATCTTTCGTAGTCTTTGCTTCGTTCCTGCTTTTTCTTGTAAAGCTCATCGGAAACACGGGAGTGAATATCCGCCATCGCATTTCTCGTTTTGGAAAGCTCATAGCGAATGTCCTTCGGCTCTTTGCCGGCAAGCTTCTCAGGAATACGGTTGATAGCAAAATTCTGTGTATCGACGCCGTACTTCTTGCAAAGCATATAACCGATACATACCGCTTGAAAGCCCATATCCGCTCTGCTGTAACTGTCGCTGTTGATGGAGAGCTGTGCGTGGCCAAGTTCCTGTGCTACGCACTGAGCGACCGCAACGCTGTCTCCCACATCACGCTTCACATACAAGGTCTGCTCCTCGTTGTTGTAAAACGCCGCCATATTGGGATACGGAAGTTCATTTGTGGCTTCCACTTCAACCGGGGAAGAATCCAGCATAACGGTAATGAGAGCTTTCGGGTCACGGTTTACAGTAGGTGCAGGCGGTCTCTTGCCATTGGTCTGCGAAACATCAAAGACCTTTTTCACATTGTAGGAAATGCCGGTCGTACCGTCTCTCTTGGCATACTCGACAGGTTCAAGAATGGAAATGCTTTTCGCACCTTTCTGAATTTTCACATTGTCTTTGCTCCAGTCGTCAAAGTTTTTGAGCTGGCTTGCTTCGGGAAGCTGCTTGAAAATCAGAAGTGCGTTGACCGCAGAATATCGGTCAAGACGGCTCTGCGTATCAAGGAACGCTTTGAACTTCTCCGGGTCGGAAACGATAGCCTTTGCGGTTTCGTCCGCCATCTGATATACGGCTTCCTTTTCTGCCTTCATCTTATCGGCGTATTCCTCTTTGGAAAGTCTGTTTCTCTGCTGTCCTGCCTTAGCAGGGGTAAAATTGTTTGTCATTGTGATTACCTCTCTTTCACATTTTTGCTTTTGGGTTTCGGCTGCTGGTGTACGGTCTGTGCCGGGGCGTTCTTAACCTCCGGCTTTGATACCTCCGGCTCTTTGCGTTCTGCTTCTTTCTGCTGCTTGGACTGTGCCTTATATCGGTCGAGCTTTGCTTTCACCGACGGCTTTCTCTGTCTGTCGCTGACAGTACCCTTATCAGTTTGCATATCTACCGGCTCTGAGTTTTGCCTTGACGGAGGGTTTTTGTCCGTTTTGGCGACTGTGGGGTTTGACTGGGAGTACCCCTCTTTCTGAATAGGCTTTCTGACTGCTTCCTCTGTGATGATTTCGTTCTTGGATTTTGTCGGCTTGTCTTTTTCCAAAGCATCACGCTTTTCGACAGCCTTCTGAGACTCGGTAACAATAGCAGCCTTATCAACCTTGCCGAGTTCAAATCTCTCAACGATTCTCTGAATTTTGGAAGCGTCCTCAGCACGGGCGATAATATCAATCGGTACATTATCGCCCTTTGTGTTTTTATCCCTGAGTACGCAGTAGAGAACGCCGTAGCGTTTTGCCTGCTCGGTAAACTTCTTCAAGTCCTTGTTGGGGATAGAAAACACTTTCAGCTCCTTGCCCGATTTAATCATATTGGTAAGTCGAGCCTTGCCTTTTGTTTTTTGTTCCTGTTTGAGAACAGAGACTAAAAGAACGGCAATATTCTTTGCTGCCGCTCCGCTTAATTTTGCGGCTACTTCAAAGCCCTCAAGCGATAGCCTGACGACCTGTTCTGCCGCATCACCTCCGTTTGTCATTACGGTTCTGCTCCTTTCGTTCTTGTTTTTCTTCGTAAGCTCTTACCGTTTCAAGGTTGGCTTCAATGACCTTTGACCTTTCGGCTATGTCATCACAAAGACCGACCTCTTTTCGGAGAGTCCACAGCTTGCTCGTGATTGCCGTAATCTGCTCTTTGACATTTGATAGCTCATCGTCACTCAAATTTCTTCTTAACTGTTTTCGCAGGTGCGTTCTATCGTCAGTCAGGGATTTGATTTGCGACAATACGGACTCTTTATATGAGAAAAGCTGCTCGTCGGTAGAAATGTTCTCCCGTCCAAGCAGCCTTGTCTCCTGAGTGATTTTGTCCAGCTTCAGTAAATCTTCTTTCAAAAGATAGTGAAGCCTTGCGGTATTCTGTTTTTTATATTTCGGCAGATAACCGAGTTTATAGCAGTAATGCAGATACAGCCCATACAGTCCGCCGACCTTTTTGATTTTGTGTTCTCTTGTGGGCAATCGGTACTGTGTGACTCTTACCGTTTCCTTTACAAAAGGAACGATGAGAACCTTTTGATTTTCCGTCAGCCTACGCTTGATTGCGTCCTCGGTATAATTCTCTCCGAGGGATTTAAGTCGTATCGGCTTCTTGTATCCTTTCGGAACAATCGTCCAATACTTTCGGCTGTCGCTGAGACAATGCTCATAGCCCATCTGCGTCAGGATATAATCAAAGGTCTTTAAGTTAGTGCTGTGTGCAATCGCTTCATCAATGGCGTCACGGGTAATGGAGTATCGGCTCGGCATACCGGCTTGTTCCTGCTTGTAGTAATATGAGGATTGCTTACTGCGGTTCGGGTTCGGATTGTAATACAGTCCGTACTTTTCACAGAGACGGTCGGCAACCAAGCGGAACTTGAACCACGCTTTTTCGTCTCCCCATAATCGCTTACCGTCCACAAAGGAAACGGAATTGATTACATAGTGGCAGTGCAGGTGCTTTGTGTTCAGATGAGTAGTAACCACCACCTGAAATCTTTTGCCCCACACTTCGTTTGCAAATTCCATTCCGATTTTCTGTGCAAGCTCCGGGGAAATATCCTGTTCCTTAAAGCTCAGGTATCCGTGATAGGCTTGAATGCCATCGTCTTTGCCGTATGCTTTTTTCACAGACACAAACTGGTCTCTTGCGGTCGCCGGATTGCAGTTGATACCCTCAACGAAAAACTCACGCTCAGTTTTTTCTTCGTCCTTTGCATAGCTGAGAACATCACGGAGAGCCTGATACTGTTCCTCGGTGTAAATGTCTGTCGCAGTCTTTTCGGGATTGGCGGCATAGTCGATTACCTGACCGAGCCTTGATGTGACCGACCACAATTTACTTACTGCCATTTCATATCGCTCTTATCGGGTCTTAAAAAAGTACGCTCCACATCAGCCTGAAACTTGTGCCAACGCTCGGCTTCCTTTTTGAGCTGCGGTGCGTCAACAAATCCGAGGGAATTTGCTTTTACCGCAAGCTGATTGATGTTGTTCCCGATAGCAGATAACTCACGCATAACATCGTAAAATCTTTCGTCGGGCTTTTCTCTCGGCTCGTATCCTTTGAGAAGCAAACGGATAAGACCGCCTTCGGAAAGACACGCCCGCTTTGCTTTTTTCTGCAAATCCTGAGCTTCTGCCTTGTTCATCAGAATGTGCTTTTCAATGTTTCTCTTGCTCATTTTTATCGCTGTCCTTTCTGTTAATATAGTGCCTGTCCCGGTTTATCTGAAACAGGCACATTGTTGTTACTCCGAAAAAGCCGCCGATGATTAACCCGGCGGCAACCAATACTATCTCCCGCATTGCTTTACTCCTTTCTTGCTTGGGGTATTAGGGGCAACCCCTAACGAGTGTACCGTTTTGGACATTCCTGTCCATAAATGGTCTGCTCGCTAAGATTATGCAGACACTCAGGGTTGCCCCATAGATTGACTCTTATCTCTCCATATCCTTTGAGACAGGCTTATACGGCTTTGCTTCAATACCGTCCAAAGACTTGTAAAACCTCTCCGGATATTTGAATTTTTCCTCGTACTTACGAGCCAGTTCTTTCGGCATACTGAGAAACTTTTCCGACTCAATCGGTGCGTATGCAATGAAAAACTTGCCGGCAATAATGTCGAGCATTTCACGGTTGCTGTCGTCTTTCACATAACATTTTTCAATCTTCCAGCCGTCCTTGCCGCCGTGTTCATCAGCCATATATGCTTCCAGTCGCACACATTTATCCGAGCCGTCAAGGGAAGAAGCATAGATAGAATATCCGCCCATACCCTCAATGAAAGCCTTGTTGTTACTGCTGACAACATAGGTTCTTTGTTCCTCTGTGTAAGGCTTGTCAAAGCTGTCAGCCGTAAAAACAATATATCCGGTCGTGTGTGTTCTTTCTTTTTCTGCCTGCCGGAAATGAGCTTTCAACTGCGGATAACTCATCTCAACATTCTCAGGCTCGGAATAAACTGCCCTGTTCAGCGGCAAGCCGTTCATCTTTCCTTCCTCGTTGCAGATGATGGCAACCTCGTCCTCAAAGGGCATATATTCTTCAATATCTCCCTCTACAAGAGACTGCATTGCTTCCAGTGTATCCTCGATTTCAATGAGCTTCGGATACTTTCCCGGCTCAACGAGAATGACGGAAATCTTCTCCGGTGCTTCGACCTTTTCAAAGGTATCCTCGTTGATATTCAGGGCAAGAGAACTGCCGTTTTCCCATTTCATATGAATCTGTCCGGCGTCGTCAACGAACTTAACCGTTCCTTTCAGACCGTAAGGCATTTGACTTTCGCCACGCATTTCTTGGAGAATAATCTGCGTTCCCTCCGGGTACATTTCTCTGATTTTTTCAACATTCATCTTTCAAAACTCCTTTCGTGTTTCTTGAATATTCCTAACTTGATACAAAGAAAGTCGTTGACATCTTTTCCGCACTTGGGCGGATCGTCAACGACTTCATACTTATCTGAAAGAATAGTTTGCAACGCCTTGGTTGCTTTTCTTCCGGCAATATCATTGTCCAAATGGAGAATGATACGCTTAATTGACTTGTCTTTTTCAAGCAAATCTCTAACCGTAACCGGCACTTTCGAGTCCCCGATATTTTGCTTTGGCGAGTACACCCCAGCAAGAGAAACGAGATTAAGTTGTCGCCAGTTCTTTCCCTCCAACTTCATCAAAGTTGCATAGGAGAGTAGGTCGATGGCACATTCAAACAAATGAACCTCGCCGGTGTTTTCGGCAATAAGACGGAAAGAATATTGCTTTTTGCTACCGGTGCAGTCGCCCATAAGTCTTGATTGATTTGTGGCTCTGTAAGCTGCATACTTTGGTTTATTGCTTTCGTCGTAGCCGATAAAAACAACATTGTGATACGGCAGCGATTCAATTATCAGTTCCTTTTCCAAGCAGTAATTGATGATTTCGTAATCAATGCCACGCCCGAAAAGATATTCAAATACCACATCCGTAGTGGGACTTCTTTCGGGGAGTAGCAACGGTTGATTAACATAGCCTTTTGCGTTTTCGGGTGTCGGAGACCTTACCGAACTGTTTCCCATAATAGTCTGAACTGCTTCAACGAAGTCCATTCCACGAACTTTTATAAGGTAATCGAGGGCAGATTTGCCCCCGATACCTCTTGACCACCACATCCATTTTCCGTTTGAAATTTTCAAGCTGTCGTGGGTTCTTGTGGTATAGGTGTTGTTTGAATACTTCACAAGCTCGTTCGGTTCATACTCTCTGAGATAGGTCAATAAGTCCATTCGCTTGGCTTCGGTTATGACCTCCGGTGCGATATATGGCATATAAACCACCTCGCTTTACACAAGGAAGTCGATTACCTTATCGCTTATCTCATCGCAATAAGCGAGCTTCGCAATCAGCAAAAGAACATCGGTGACCGGACACTTAATATCATTCCAGAAAAGCCAAGCAATTTCCGCAAGGTCTTCCTCCTCATAAAGAGCGATAATGTCAGCCTGTGAAAAATCGGTTTGAATGCAGATGTCAATGAGTTCTTCATAGAAACTGAGTTTAGCAATTCTGAGATTGATTTCCGCCTTATTAGCCGGAATTTTTTCGTTTTCCAGTTCGTGATAAGCATTACTTAATCGACGAACAACGCACATCTGTGGTGCGTTAAACGGATTGATTTCCTCGTTTCCAAAAAAGAAATCTACCGTCAGGTCCTTTTCTTTCATATTATCTTTCATAAGTTTTCTCCTTTCGTGTAGTCGGCACTTCGCCCTCATCAGGCTCGCCACCGACAATTTCATTTTCTGTTTTGTCCATATTGAGCAGGATATTGAGTTCATCAAGTCTTGCAAGTTTAGTCCTCAATTCGTCCTCTTGGATAAACGGTTTTTGGACTTCTTTCTTTGCAGTTTCAAATTGAGCTTTAGTGTTTTCAAGTTCACTTTCAGCAAAGGTTAAACTCTCCGCAAATTTCTCAATGCCGTTGTCAATACGAGTGATGTTGCCGTGTGCGTCGTCGCCGAGCGTAATGTTTTTGCTTGTCGCACCTTTAATCCTAACCTCGTAGCTGCGCTCTGTGGTGTTGAAAAGAAGTTCCGTTTCAAATCCTCTGTACTTGCCGAGAGGAATAGGGTCGGGGCTGTTCATCTGCTTGCAAGCTTCAATGATTGCTTTGCCGGCTTCTGCTTTTTCGGAACAAAAAACACCCTTAACCTCCATACCGATAAAACGGTCATCTGTTGGTTTCGGGTGCTGCTTCGCAGTTTCCACATCTGCTTTTAAGCCGTTTATGCGGTTTTCAAGAGAAGTGATACGCTGCGGGTAATATTTGATTATCTTATCTTCCAAAGCGTATTTTTCAGAAAGAAAATTGGATTTTAACAGTTTCAACTTTTGTACCTGAATATCTAAATCCATCTTCTCTTTGATATACGGATTGCCGGTTGCAAGCATTTTAATCTCGGCATAAGACAGTGCGGTTTCGTCAATATCTTCCGCACTTCTGACCGGAGATTTGCTCGTCATAATCTGACTTGCAAACTTTTGCTTGCCCTCTACAAGCTGATAGAGATATGCGTCAAAGGTCTGTTCCGTAACATAGCGGTAAATATCTACTTCCGGGTTTGAGTTGCCTTGACGGATAATGCGACCGCTGCGTTGTTCCAAATCTGCCGGTCTCCACGGACAATCAACATCGTGAAGTGCGATAAGCCTGTCCTGAACATTCGTCCCGGCTCCCATCTTTTGAGTAGAACCGAGTAGCACCCTGACTTCGCCCTTGCGTGTCTTTTGGAATAACTCCTTTTTCTTAACATCGGTGTCTGCTTCGTGGATAAAGCGAACTTCACTTTCGGGAATGCCTCGCTCAATCAACTTCTTTCTGATGTCGTTATACACCGAAAAAGTACCGTCGTTCTTTGGCGTTGATAGGTCGCAGAACACAAGCTGCGCTGATTTCTTGTCGGTTGTTTCTTCCCAAATGCGATAGATGTTGTCAACGCAGGCATTGATTTTGCTGCCCTCATAATCGGGTAACATATCATTGAGCATACGCTGGTCAAGTGCCAACTTTCTGCCGTCGTTTGTGATTTTAAGCATATTGTCAACGCTTGAATCCACACCGCCGCTGCGAACTTTCTCGGCTCGCTCTGCAAGAGAGGCAACCATTTCTTTCTGCATTTCAGACGGCTTGACCGCTACATTGTGAAAGTGTGCTTCGGGTACAGGCAATGCCAACATATCCGCTGTTTTAATGTCCGCAACCTCTTTGAACATTGCCATAAGTTCTGGTAAGTTGTAGAACTTTGCAAATCGTGTTTTTGCTCTGTATCCCGTACCCTCCGGTGTAAGTTCAACTGCTGTTACAGTTTCTCCAAAGGTACTTGCCCACGAGTCGAAGTGCTGTAAGTTGTTTTTTACGAGCGTGTTGTACTGCAAGTATCGCTGAATAGTATAGAGTTCCACCATACTGTTTGAGATAGGAGTACCGGTTGCAAATACCGTTCCTCGACCGCCTGTAAGCTCATCAAGGTATCTGCACTTCATAAACAGGTCGGAAGATTTCTGTGCTTCTGTCTGTGCGATACCGCCCACATTACGCATTTTGGTATAAAGATAGAGGTTCTTGTAGTAATGACTCTCGTCAATAAAGAGCCTGTCCACACCGAGTTCTTCAAAGGTTACCACATCGTCTTTACGGCTTTGGTCGTTGAGTTTTTGCAGTTTCAACTTCACAGCCTTTTTCGACTTTTCAAGCTGCTTAACGGAGAAGTTTTCTCCACGGTTTTTCTTTAAGTCGATAATGCCGTCAGTCAATTCCTGAAGCTGTTGCTCTAAGATTGCTCTCTGCCTTTCAACAGACATAGGTATCTTTTCAAACTGACTGTGACCGATAATAACTGCGTCGTAATCTCCGGTTGCAATCCTGCCACAGAACTTTTTACGATTCTTCGTTTCAAAATCTTTCTTCGTTGCAACAAGAATATTAGCCGCAGGATAGAGTTGTAAGAACTCGGCTGCCCATTGTTCCGTCAAATGATTCGGGACTACGAACAGCGACTTGTTGCAAAGTCCCAAACGCTTTGACTCCATAGCGGCTGATACCATCTCGAAAGTCTTGCCTGCACCTACTGCGTGTGCAAGCAAAGTATTACCGCCGTAAAGAATATGAGCTACCGCATTTTTCTGATGTTCACGCAGTTCAATTTCGGGGTTCATACCATTAAAGGTAATATGACTTCCGTCATACTCACGGGGTCTTATGCTGTTGAACTTTTCATTATACATCTTCGTGAGTTTTTCTCGGCGGGTAGGGTCAGCCCATACCCAATCCTGAAAGCCTTGCTTGATAAGTTCCTGCTTTGCCTGTGCAATTGCCGTTTCCTTTTTGTTGAGAACGGCTTTTTTCTTACCGTCCTCATCTTCGATATAGTCAAAGATACGGACATCTTTCAGGTTCAGCGTTTCCTCGATTATCTTGTATGCGTTAATACGGGAAGTGCCGTAAGTGCTGTACGCTTTCACATTGGAACGGTCATAACTTTTGCCCTCAATGTTCCATTCGCCGGTATATTGAGAGTAGTGTACTTTGATGTTCCATTGTGCATAGCGTGGAGTATCAAGAAATTCAAACATAAACTTCTCAAAGATTTCAGGCGGTATCCAAGTTGCACCGAGCCTTACGGATATTTCGCTTGCGGTCAAGTCTTTCGGCTGAACTTTTTCCAGAGCTTCTACATTGATTTTGTAATCTTCGGGATAAACCTCGGCAGACTTTTTGGCTGTAATAAGTTTTTCTCGGACATTTCCCGAAAGGTACTCATCTGCCATCAAATACTTTTGCTCGGTTACATTTCCATAACCATAAAGCGGGTTTAAGAATATGACGCCCTTTAAGTCGGAGAATAATTCTTCTTCGCTTTTGCCTGTAAGCTCACGCATATATTCCATATCAACGGTTGCTTTCTCTCCCATAGATACGGCAAGCGCTTCGTCCGCCGTATCAACCTCCGTTATTGGTTTATGCGGTTTGATTGTACGCTTAAAGAACATATCTGCCTTGCGTTCAAGTTCACCGTTTTCGTTGATAACTTCAAGTGCGGAAAGTAGGGCAAAGGAACTGTCATCACCGAATGCCGACACATTGGCTCTGCTGTTAATCAGTCCGTATTTCTTTGTATAACCGTCATAAAGGCTGTTGAGTTTTGACTGCTCGGCTTTGATTTCTTCGTCGGGATAATCTTCGGTTTGAAGTTCAATCAGGTTGCGGACACAATCTCTTATCGCAACCATACCCTTAATGCGGTTTTCGGCTGTTGCCGATACCTCAACAGGCGACATACGAGAGTTCTCACGGAAATAGATTTTATCGTCAACAATCGTGTATGAGAAGTTTCTCACATTCGGGTCTGCCGGGATAGAATTATCTTCTTCCTCAAGTTCATCTTCCACTTCGTAATCGGAAATTTCTCCGTGTATATTCGCTACCGCTTCCGATAACAATTCGGATAAATCTGCATTTTCAAACGGTACGCAGGTTACTTCTTCTCCAAAGCGACCGCTTACTGTTTTCATTTCGCCCAGTATCATTTCAGGATGCTCTACAAAATATGAGTTCATCGTGATACCATTTTCATTCGTGCCAAGCTGTACCCAGTCAGGTACAATATCAATGAGCCTGTCACGCTTTTGCAAGAACAAAATATCCGATACGACCTCTGTTCCGGCATTGCCCTTAAAAGTAACATTCGGCAGTCTGATTGCTCCGAGAAGTTCTGCTCTTTGAGCAATATATTTTCTGACCGATGAATTGGTTTTATCCATTGTGCCTTTGCTCGTAACAAGAGCCATTACACCGCCGGGTCTTAACTTATCCAAAGACTTGGCAAAGAAATAGTCGTGAATAAGGAAGTTGTACTTATCGTATCTCTTGTCTGTCACCTTGAAATCGCCGAACGGCACATTGCCGATAACTCCGTCAAAGAAACTGTCGGGAACATTGACTTCTTCAAATCCTTGTGCCGCTATTGAGGATTTCTGATAAAGCTGCTGTGCAATACCTGCCGAAACGGTATCAAGTTCAACGCCGTAAACTTTTGCGTTCTCCATTGATTTTGGCAGCATACCGATAAAATTACCGATACCGCAGGACGGCTCTAACAAATTGCCCTCACGAAATCCCATCTGTTCCATTGCTTTGTATATGGCATTGATAACTGCTGGAGGGGTATAAAAGGCGGTCAAGGTGCTTTCTCTTGCCGAAGCGTATTCTTCGGGTGAAAGCAAAGTGTAAAGCTCTACAAACTCATCTGCCCACGCAGAATTATTCTCGTCAAAGGCTTCGGGCAAACCGCCCCAACCGACATATTTAGATAAGACAAGTTGTTCTTCGGGTGTAGCAAATCTGTTTTCAAACTCACATTCTTTGAGTACCTTTATTGCTTCTGTATTTCTGCGAAAGCGTTCTTTCTTGCCGACTTGTTCAACTGGATTAGAACGCAAATCAAAATTGTTTCGCTCTGCCATCGGCACATCAGGGTGCAGGTCAAAACTTTTTACCTTTTCTTTTTTCTTCTGTTCCCAAGCAGGAACAATCAGCTCAGGTTCTTTATCGTAACCGTTTCCGATACGAATGCCCTCGTTATACATCTCATCGTAGCTGTCAAAACCGTTTTGAACGGCTACAATTTCTCGGTAGTCCTCAATCGGAACTTTACCGATATTGGTTGCTACCATATCGCTTCTTTCGGCATTTTCAAGGAGTGCTTCCATTGTGGTAGAAGTGCAGCCGGTTAAATCCGGTGTCTGTTTGAAAGCATTATCTGCTTCTTCAAACCATTCCGTACCTACATCGGCAAGAGTTTGATTTGCGATACTGCCGAGATAATCAAAGAAGTCATCTGCCGATTTGTGGCTTTGTGCCGCTTCTCTAATTTCATCAAAAGAGAGTTCGTTAGTAACATACTGACCGCCGGCATTGCTGTCGGGGTTGAAGTACATCCAAGTAACGCTTTCTTGCTCTCGGTTAATGAAAAAGGCATCTTCATAATCTGTTTTCTTTTCGGTTTCGGTATCGTTTTGAGCGATATTTTCGCCTGTATCTGCTTTTTCTGCGGCAGGTAATACCGTTACTCTCAGGTGTTCGTTCATTGGATTTTCACGCACTTTACGGTCAAATTCCGAACGCTCAAACTCTTTGTTAAATAACGGCATTTCGGTATCATAAAGCATTACTCTCTCATCATCAAAAGATAAGATTTCGTATTCCGAAGCACCGATATATACTGTATCGCCAAGATGATATTCATAGCGTGCTTCCGTTTCTACATCGTTGTTTTCAGTTTCGGGTGGGGCAGAAGAAAGTATTTCACGATTTCTTTGCTGCTCTGCAAGTTCTGCTCGCCGTTCTTCTTGTTTTTCAAGCCACTTTGGATACTGCTCCTTTTCTTTTGGATTGAGGTATCTGTCCATACGGATAAGTTCTCCGATACGCTTTTCAACCTGATTCCATTTAAGATTGAGTTTAGGTGCGCCGTTTCCAAATCCTTTTGAAAGGGTTATGCCTTTTCCGTCGTGGTTTTCATCAATACCTGCACCGATAATAACAGGATATGAACCGCCCCAACCGTATTCGTTTTTGAGAAAATCTGCATTTTCCTTTGCGGATAGGCTCTTTTCAAACTGCTCATAGATACGCATTTTGCCTTCCGATACTCCGCTTCCACGGGTTAGAACTGCGTCAATAACTTCCTGAGAAAAAGTAAAGGCAGAGGTTTTCTTTTCCTCTGCCTGACTGCTTTCTATTAAAGATAACTGACTGTCTGTTGACGGTAACGGCTTTATCTCATCGGACAATTCTCCTAAAAGCCTCATTGCCTCAAAATGCTGTGCAATTACACCCCAGTCGTAGTAGCTTTGAGCCGTTCTGTTGTTATAACTTCCTTCCCACAAATGAAGAACATTCTGAAATGTCTTATAGCCTACCGTTCTGCCGTCCTTTAATGTGAGTTCGGTATAGTCATTATTGAAAATACTCTTAACATATTCAGTCCTATCAGAATTGTTTGTGTTTCTTTCAAAGAAGTCTTTGATTTCTTCTTTTGAAGCGGACAGGTGTGGGGTAGTGCCGAGTATTTCTCTGATTGTATCGTCTCCGCCGAAAAACGGCAGGCTCTTGTCCTCGTGTTCTCTGTCGTAATACTCTAATTGAATATTACCTGTTCCTTCACGATTTCCTGTGCTGAATTCCTGATGTTGTTCATCAAGCGAACCCATTTCATCATATCGTTCGCTTTCATCTGCTCCGTCAGTCCCTCTTTCTGTGCCATCTGTCTGACCAAGGTTTCCTCCAACTCGGTCGCTCTCTGCTGAACTTCCGCCAAGTGCTGAGTAAGCGTCCCTTTCGTCAAAAGATTGTAATACAGGATTTTGTGATGTTCTTTCAGATAAGTTTTCCTCATCCTCGACCATTTGCCGAGAGTCACTTCCGACTGTTCGGGCAGAGTCAGGTTCGGAAGATTGTAGTCTCCCACCATTGTGTATGTGATTTCGTTCATCGTTTTGGCTCCTTTCGTCTTTGTTATCTTTATTGTAATCAAATTGCCTTTGCTCATCAATTATGCGATTTTCTCTGTCCAATGCCATTACGGTTTTGGATATTTCGGAAAGTCCCATTTCTGCAATATCGCTTGTGGCAATGCCGAGAGCATTAAGCGTGTCCTGTGTATTAAAGTTTGTTACATCACGAAAATCGTCGGCTTCAAAGTATTCTTCTGCATTGATACCGAGCCTTGACATCATCATATATGCCACGCTGTTTGTAACAACCTTTTTGTAAAGGCTTGCAATCATATCCTCGCTGAGTTCTTCAAGAAAACTGTCCTCACTAATATACACAAGGTCATTCAGATAGTCGGGAAGATTATCCTCGGCAGCATTTTGTGCGGCACTCATTACAGCATTACTCAAACTACTCTTGTTTTCAAGCTCACCGAATGTGCTTTCAAGCGTTTCAATAACACTTGCGTCATATTCATCTCTCATATTCCAAAGCGGAACAGGACGAGAGTATCTGCTTTCGTGTGTATCGGATATATCGAAGTAGTGGGTAAGCCTTTGTCTGCTCCTGTCTGCGTCCTCAAACACGGCAATGCCTTTTGCGCCTTTATTTACCCAACGACCGAAAGAAGTATTCCATCTTTCAATTTCAAGTACCGCCGTTGCATCCGGTCGCTGTGCAAAGATTAACAGTTGCTCGTCAAATCGCAGTTTGTAGTTTCTGCAAGCCGACTCCAAAAACTTCTGCCAGCTTTGCGGATTTGAAACAACCGTCTTGCAAGTTCTGTCATACAGTTCGGATATGAGTTCGTATTTCCTCGCCATTTATTTGCACCTCCTTATCGTGATTTTTCTTTGCCTTTTGCAAACTTCATATTTTCTTTTGCGGCTGGTTCTACGGTATGACCGTTTCTCTCGCAAAGCTCAGCAAATTCGCAGATGTGATAGAGATTTGTACCAACCTCTAAATGATAGTCGTCGATATATCTGCAAGTTCTCTCCATTGTTTTGCCATCGCTGAGTTTAATGGTTATTTTTTCGCCGTCCGCAATGCGAAACTGCTCTTTAAAGTGGGAGTCGATGAAACGAATGCCACGCTCTGCGTCTTTCAAGTGGCTGTTTAGCCATTCCTTCTGATAGCAATAGCAGTACAAATTGTACTCGCCCTTATTTGGGTTAAGTCTCATCAGATAGCTGAACTTATCCGTATCAAGGCGAATACCGTGATGATTGAGTTCATCATTAAAAGAGCTGTCCGGTGTGGAATAGCAATAAGATGACATTGCTTTTCTATCGGCTAAAACATCGCCGTTACGCAATTCATTTATCACATCATCAAATTCAGCCTTAAATTCATCGGTTTTTAAGTCTTTTCTGAAATCGTTCCAAGTCGTCCAAAACTCGTTACCGGTAGAACCGAAGTCCGCTCTCAAATATCCGATAAGACCGGTCTGCATAGAGAGCTGCTGACTTTGGCTGAATGTGTATTTACGCTCTGCTTCGGTCAATACTCTGTAATCCATATTCATCACCTCGCTTGTTCGTTTGATTGTCTTTGCTTTGGAATAGAAAAGCCATATACTTCGGCAATCTCATCGCCGAGCCTTTTGGTAACTCGTGTGATGTCGGCTCTTGTAACTTTTCCGTTATAGATTTTATCTTGCAGATTTTCAATCTGCGTATCGGTAACACCATCTTTGAATACACGGTACAGATAACAGTTTGCACCGTCGTGATGAACGGCATTGGCTCGAAGGTCGCCGTACTTGTCCACATACCATTCGGTATAATCGGTATCGGAATAAAGGCAATCCTTTATATTGCCGGAATCAATCATTTTGTATCCCGTCACTCTGCCGTTCCATCTGCCAAGGTCGCCGATAACGATAATCGGTTGTGAAAACTGAATATCGAGATTTCGCCTTTCATCGGAAAGGTAATCGTCATTTACTTCAACCATATACTCATATAGCTTGTTTTCGTCGTTAGGGTCATCATCTAAACCGTTGATTTCAAGGTATTCCTTATAACTGTCACGCCAGTCATCAGCTTCAAGGTTCATATTGCTCCAAATAATATGACGGTCACTCTGTTCCCGTCTGCTCATCAGCACCACCTCCCAAATAAGAGAACAGCTTATTAACTTTGGTCTGCTTCTGAAGCTCAATAATCAAGCTCATATCCGGAATGGTGATACCCGGAATTTTAAGTATGCTTTCCATATCAAGCTGCTGCAATTTCTTTTCCGTATTGCAACCTGCGTCAAACAGTTTCGTAAGAAGCTTTGTTTTCTGCTGAAAAGTGAATTTCTCTTTCATTATTTGTCCTCCTTATCGTTATTTACGATTTTGCATAGGTTCGATACATATGCTCACAACGCTTTCGTCCTCTCTGAACTTCAGGACTGGGCGCAAGTTCGGGGTGTGAAGCCTGAAGCTTTGCTCGTGACCTTCTGACACTCTCGAAATGTGGTAAATGCAGTTCTTTATAGCAATTCATAATCACCGCAAAAGGCAAACCGCCTATATCTTGATTTTCATACCGTTGATAACAACGATTACAAACGAGAAGATAAAGTTTCATATCGTCGTTTCGTGCGTCTGTATTCTCTTTGAGAATAGTTAGCACTTGGTTTTCTATCGTATTGGGATTATTCATTTCATTCCTCCAAAAAAATATGGGCGGAGTTTTTTATGCTCCGCCCACTGTGTTTTTCCTTATTTCTTTCTGTTTTTAATCTGCAAGAAGATAAAGCCGCCGACAATAAAGGCGACCAATACAACTGCTACGATTGTTTTAGCGTCCATTACTCATCGTCCTCCTTTTTCTTTTTTCTGAGTGCAGCAAAGACTGTTCCCGCAATGCCGAGAGCAGAAAGTCCTGCAAGTGCAGTCCACAAACCGACTTTGCTGTTATCTCCGGTCTTAGGCGTATCTCTGAGAACATTGTGCATTTCCACAACGGTGGTAGAACCGACCTTTACGCTTGCTTTCTTATCGGCAGGTAAAACATATCCGGCAGATACATTGTCGCTGACCTCAGACACCGTGTATTCGCCGATACGAAGTCCCTCAATAAAGATTTCACCGTTCTTATCGGTTGTGAAACTGCGGTCATAACCGTTTTCTCCGGTTACTCTGAAAGTGAAGCCCTCGACCTTACCGTCAGAAGATGTCTTTTTGATTTTAAGGTTGCCTTTCATTGCCTGATTGATAAAGCCGACTCCTGCTTTGTTTTCAACATTGTAGGTGGTTTCATCATTCTCAATAAAGACGGAATAAACACCCTTATCAAGTTCAAAACCGTCCGGTGCTTTGGTTTCTCTTACAAGATATTTTCCGTAGAGAAGTTCTTTCATCTCGTAGATACCTGTTGAGGTTTCTTTAAGATTTCCGATAAGTTCATCGCCGTCGTCAAGTTTGCCATCGCCGTTTACATCTCTGTAAACTTCAAAGGTTGCACCTGTAAGTTTGTTATCGGGATAATCTGCGTCAACTTTGGTAAGCTGAATGTTGCCGTGAATATATTCGTTGGTAATTTCGATTTCAACGACCTGATCGTTTTCGGAAATGTTCACTTCGTAGGAAGTATCATCAAGGACAAATCCTGTCGGAGCTTCAATCTCTCTTACAATCCACTGTCCATAAGGAACTTTTGCAAAAGAAAAACTGCCGTCCTTTTCAGATGTGGCAGTCATAATAGCGTGTTCTTTTGTAAATTCGGTTTCATCTGCTTTGAAGATGCCGATTAAAGCACCTCCAAGTGCTTCTCCATTCTCGTCAATCTTCTTACCGGATACAGAACCGTAGATGAGTTTATTCTCAATCGGCTTGCCGTCATTTACTTTGATTTCAACCGTTTCGGTATCCTGACCGGCATACTCGAATGTGAACGGATATTGTGTAGCGGAGAGGATATAATGCTCATCTGTGGCAATTTCCTTGATATAGTAGCTGCCAAACGGAAGGTCTGTATTCGCAATCGCTGTTCCGTTTTCATCAAGCGTGATAATCTCAATCAAACCATCTGCCGGAATGACTGTGCCGCTTGAAGATACAATATCTTCTTTTGCGTATAGTCCGAAGCTGATATTTTTGATTTCATCATTCTTGCCGATACCAAAGATGTCATTCTGTTCAAGCACCTTTTCAAGAGAAATCTTTACTTTCTGTCTCTCGTTATAGAAGCTGGTTACGGTTTCTGTTACGGCTACATCCTGACCTGCATAAGTGAGTTCAACCGAATGTTTTTCGTTATTGATAACCATACCGTTAGGTGCTTTGATTTCTACTACCGTGTATTTTCCGAGATAGAGTTCCTTGCTCTTGGCAAAACCTTCATCATCGGTTGTCACGGTATCAACCACATCACCCTTGTGATAACGAAGTGTGCCGTCCGGTGTGATAATATCTTCATCGGCTGTGATTTCATAAACCGCACCTGCAAGTCCTTTGACCTTATATACCGGCTGATAAATCACATCTTTATCTTTCTCGCCAAAAACATTCACACCAAAGAACACCTCGCCGGTTTTCTCAACGGAAATTGTGCCTTTCTGAGCCATATTCGGCTTATCCACCTTAATCAATGTGATACCGCCTTCCTGTGTGGAGTTTTCTTCCGTTACATCAAAAAGAACAGGAGTACTGTCGAGTACATACCCATAGGGCGCTTGAACCTCAACAAGTGAATAACCTTTGCCGTATTCAAGTTTTTCGGGAGTTACAAGCTGTCCGTCTGCGTCGGTGTAGAAAGTGTCGATAGTTGTCGGTGTAGGATAAGTAAATGTCATACTTACTTTGTTTCCAGCAGGGTCATAGATTTGGAAGCCTGCACCTGCATACGGAATTGTCTTGCCTGTTTCTGCATCAACCTTTACCACCTTGATATAGCTTTCAAAGTTTGCGTTGTTGATGAGATAACGGTAGGTCTGTCCATCCTGAGAAATGAAAACATCAAAGTCTTTCATAAACTCACGACCTTCCCAACCTTTGGTCTGATGAACGGTATATACGCCGTAAGGCATATCCTTTGTCTGAGCAAAACCGTTTTCATCACAGACAACAGTATCTCGTTCATCTTCTTCTGCTGCTTCAAAACTTCCGGAAGATTTAAGATAGATTTCAAAAGTTGCACCGCTTTCAGGTGTTTCAATCTTTGTTTCACCGTCATCGGTGTGTTTGATGATAGCGATATTTCCTTTCATAACCTGTTCGGTAACATCGTTAGAAACAAGGTTGTGTTCAATCGTAAAGAGCTTTGGTTCTGCACCTACCTTGTGTACTGTCTTATCAAGAAGATAGCCCTCGGACGGTGTGATTTCTCTTACTGTCCAATCGCTGTCGCAGACATATTCTTTTGTGGTGAACTGTCCGTCGCTGTCGGTTACATACTTATCCACAAGTGTTTCGCCTTTGTAGATACCGTAAACAGCACCGGAAAGTTTAGCGTCACCCTGAGCAGTGCCTTCTTCTCGGTCGCTCTTTGTTACAGTTACGCTGAACTTTTTAAGAATATTGGTAAAGTCTCGGTTTGTAACCTCATTCCATTTAATCGGTGCAGTCTGCTTTTCCGGAACAACATAACGGATTGCTGTATCCACTTCTTCGAGCGTATATGGTGTGCTTCCGCTAATAAGTACATCTTTGAATGTTGCAACACCATTTTTGTCAGTAACTGCATATTCATCAACGGCAATGCCTGCAAGGGAAGTACCGTAAAGGTGGAATTTCACACCCTCCACAAGATTATCTTCCGATGACTTGATGACCTGAAGATTACCTCTTTTGAGAACATTATTGAAGTTTACGGTTGCCACCTGACCGGCAACAACGGTTACTCTGTGAACCTCCTGCGGGACATATTTATCAATGGACTGTTCCGTTACGGTATATACGCCGGGCATAAGATTATCAAGCTGAAACTTACCACCGTTTGCTGTGGTAACAGTCTGATTAACTCCGTTGCCTGTGATAGTGAATTTGATACCGTCAACCTTTCCGTCCTCGCTGGTTTTTACAATCTTGCAAGAACCGTAGCTGACTTTCATTTTTACAAAGCCGCTGACAGGGTCGCTGACATTCTGACTGTACGAAACGACATCTTGAATACCGTTACCGGGAGAGTTTTTACCGTCCGTCCAAACAACAATGCCCTTGCGAGTGCCGTTTGTTTTGGTTGCGGTAATTGTAAATTCCTTACTCGGAGCTTTTGTCATTGAAACTATCAACTTGTTTCCGCTTTTAGAAAAAGTCACGCCGTCAATATTGGCAGAAAACTCATAATTGCCAAGCACACCGTTTGAGTCTGTAAGAGTAGTAACATACTTGCTTCCGTCCCATTTAAGTTCATTCACCTTTGCAGAGCCGCTTGACTTAGTACAGAAACTTGGCACTTTTGTGTGCTTCTGTACGCTTTCCGACATACTGTTGTAGTAAGCCATAATACGGCTATAAAGGGGATGACCCTTTTGAATATGGTCGAGAATAGCATCATAACTGCCGGGCGACTTATGATTAAAACTTTCATCTCTTTCGCCAACAATGGTTTCCCAAATAAGGAGCTGTGTTGCGATTGCGTGTGAAAGTTTATCTGCGTCATCGCTGTTCTGCGACTTCCAACTTGTGCTAATGTTGCCGCAGTATCCGTACTGCAAAATACGACCGATATTAAGTCGAATATCATCGCCGGAAATTGTGCCGTTAGAGCCGAGATTATTGAAATAGTCCTCGTTTTTCTCGGTAAGAGTATCTCCGGTATGCTGACCAGTACCCGGCTCGATACAGTAAGCAATATTCCCCGAATACGAACCCATTGCTCTGAGTGAATCGGTGCTTATTGCGTGAGAATACCAACCGTTCATAAATTTGAGTTCACCGTGACCCCACTTACCGTTGTTGTTTGTATCTCCGCTACGGGGAAGTTGCATAATATACACATCGGACTTCGTACCCGAAGCGGCATAAGCAGTTGTCCCGATATTTGTAAATACACCGAGACTGAGAACCGCCGCCATTACAAGCGATACAGCTCTCTTGAATTTCGTTTTTACCATTTGGTTTTCCTCCTTAAAGTGAAAGAACGCACCGATTATCAGTGCGTTCAATTCTGTGTTTAATTTAGTTTTAGCAATATCCGATGTAGATTTCGTATTCCGTATCGGATACCTTTTCAGCCCATATCCATACTGCCGTAAAGCCCTCAACATTTTTGTATCTGTTCAGCCTACTTTTAATGTCGTCTTTAATGCCTGTTCGTCTGCTGTTCGCTGTAATAGGATTATCCCAACATTCCGTTGCTGTACTGTCCAGTTCTAAACCGATACTTTGAGCATAGCTCTTTGCGTAACTCACATATTCGCTCACATCAAAAGTCTGCTTTGGCGACTCTGTGGGTTTCGGCTCTTTTGGCTTTTCAGTCGGCTTTGGTGTAGCGGATGTTGGTTCTTTTGATTGTTCCGTGTGCTTTTCGGAAACAGTCGGTGTGTTTGTCCGCTTTGACGGTTCTGCTTTCGGCTTTTCAGAACTTTTTTCTTCCGCCGGTTTTGACTGAACATTGCTGATAGCCTTACTTTCATCAACTTTTCTGCTTTCGTCAGTCGTATTCGGTGTTTTTTCCTGAATAGCCGTACTTTCCTGTTCGGTTGATGTTTCTTCCTGAGATTGCGTTTCAGTATTACCAGCCGGAAAAGAAGTCTCTGTATTCGTTTCATTTTTTGCGGCTTCTTTGGCTGTGTTACTGCTGCAACCAACAAGTAAAATCATAAAAAAAGCAAGCATACAAGCGGTTAATCTCTTTTTCATAGCATATCGCTCCTTTCGCCTTAATCGTACTCAATTAGGCAAAAAACATCAAAGGTGCGAATAGCCAAACTTTTTATCGTAGCAGACATTTTGCTTTCGTTTCAAATGTGCGAACCTTTTATTAGATAGCTATATGTTAGTTGAGATAGATATATTTAAGGGAGATAGAATATATCTTTTCAGCCGGTAAACAGTAGGTAAATATAGGGGTAGAGTGTGAGAAGGGGAAAGGCTATCGGCTGTCACGGTCAGCTCTCTGTTTGAGAAACTTGTTGTAATGCTCCAAAGCCTTGCACACGAACTCCTCGGTTTGACTTACCGGGATATTCTTCGGGATAAGTTGTCGAACCCTGTCGCCTCTTAACACAATTTTCTCTTTTTGATTTGGCTTTTCCTCCGACATAATAGCTTGTATAGCCTCGGTTGTGAGTTTGCCCTCATCAAAAAACTTTCGCATACGGATAGTTTGGTCGTGAGACGGTGTAGCGTCATTCATATCAATTTCGTCCACCACATCACGCTGACTGTCCTCATCAAGATACGACAATTCAACCGCCGGTCGCATTTTAATTCGCCCCTCATCAACAAATTCAAGCAGTTCGGGAACAAGGTTTGTTAAGCGGACATAACGCTGAATTTGAGTTTTACTATCGGTTGAGTTATCTGCAATTTGCTCAACTGAGAACTTCTGACCCACTGGGGCAGAAGTTAAATCAGAACGGAATCCTTGCCTTTTCGTTGCGTCCAAACGCATTTTGTAGGCATAGGCTTTTTCGCTTGGCAGTATCTGCGACCTTTGAAAGTTGCTCTCAACCATTAGGATTGTGGCTTCATCTCGGTTAAGGTCAACAACCTCACAACGGAGCGTATCAAAACCGGCAAGTTCACTTGCTCGCTTTCGCCTGTGTCCCGATATGAGTTCATATCTGCCGTCCTCTTTCTGCCTTACCGTTGCCGGAGTAATCACTCCACGCTCCTTGATACTCTCGACAAGCTGCTGCATATCTTCATCGTCCCTGACCTTGAATGGATGGTCTGGGAAATCGTCAATCAGCTCTAATGGAATATCTCGGATTTTAGAAAGTCTTTCTTCCTCTCGCTGTGCCTGCGTGGTAAATAAGTCATCGAGCCTCGTGAGAGTGAAGTCGCTCTTTCTTCCTGCCATCGGCTAACACCTCCTTTGTAAATTCGGCATACGCCTTTGACACCGTACTGTTCGGTTCATAGGCAAAAATGCTCTTGCCTTTTGAAGAAGTCTCTGCGGCTTTAACGGCAATCGGTATATGTGTTCGATACATCTTGATTTGACTGCCGAAGTTTTCTCGCAACGCTTCTACTGTGCTTTTGGCGAGGTTGGTACGGCTATCCACCAAGGTAAGAAGCATACCGTCAATCTTTAAGTTTGGATTGATACGCTTCTTTACTCGTGAAATGGTCTGCACAAGTTGCGTCATACCCTTAGCCGGTAAATACTGAGCCTGAACAGGAATAATAACGCTGTCAGCAGCGGACAAAGCATTGATTGTTACCATACCCAGCGAGGGCATACAATCTATAAGGATATAGTCGTATTTGTCCTTTACTTCGGTTAGATAATTTCTTAATGCCGTTTCTCTGCTCATTGCATTAACAAGGTTAAATTCCATTGCCGAGAGTTCAAGATTTGCCGGAATAAGGTCAACACCTTCGTCGTGGTGTAAGATACCGACCATAGGGTCTTTCATCGTTTCGTTTATGACATCTGTGAGTTTCGTTGCAAGCGTGATACCCAAACTATCTGTATCCTGCCAACCGAGACAAGTGGTTAAGTCGCCTTGTGGGTCTGCGTCTATGAGCAATACTTTCTTGCCCTGCATTGCAAGACCTACACCGAGGTTTACCGTAGTGGTTGTCTTTCCAACTCCGCCTTTTTGATTGCATATAGCAATCGTTTTGCAGTTCGACACTTTTGCGTCCTCCTTTCGTAAAATTCATAGTCATTAGGATACGACTATGTACTTGACCGTTTCATTTCCTAAACGGTCGTGGCAATATTCGTTCTCAACACCCCTTGCCGAGCATATCGCTTTTGGGAAGTCGCTAAGGAACAGACTGCTATCTGTATCATAGGAGTTTCACCTCTGCCGGGTTCTCCGCCAGCTCCGTAGAGAAGTATCATTATCCTTCTGACTGTCATCGCCGTAACAGGGGCAACCTGTTACTTATACCGGGAGTTCTCGCTGTTCTCAATGAGAAGTTACGGCGTACCCGATAAAGTGGCTATCATCAGAATTAAAGTCTTAGCGACCTGTATATTCAATTTTCAATGTCCAAATGAAAGGCTCCGAATTGTCATTCGGAATTAACCCCTTCACTCATTTGGACAAAGGGGTATGAAATGCACACCCAAAATCGCCGTTTTTCCGAAAAATTTTTCAGAAAAATTTTCTGCAACAAAAAAAGCCGCCTGTTTCGGTTGGAAACAGACGGCATAAATGCGTGAACTATTCAATTTTCAATTTCTTTTTCTTTGCAGACAACACTTTAAGAAGAACATCATCTACTGCGTCGGTGTATCTTCCTTGTGCTATCAAATTGTTTTTCAAATCTATAAGCGACTGTATCACTTTACTTTGCTCATCGGCTGTCAGGTAGAGATGATATTTCTTTTCTCTCATCGGTTATCCCTCCAATTCTCAAATATTCTTTTAATTATCCTGCAATCTTCTTCCGTATCGGAAGAAATAAATATATGTACGCTTTGAAATGCTGCTTTTATACGCTGTGCATATTCGGTTTCCGTTTCATTCTCTTTTATCGGTAGCCTTATGAGCTTTACATCTCTTTGCTTGCATAGATGTTCTTTCAGCGTTTCTATTTTCTCGGAGCCTAAATTCACCTCGATTGCTACCTGTTCGGACGGGATATATACATCAATAGGAATGCCGAGTAGCCTGTCTGAACCGAGTTCGATTTTTAAGCCTTTCATTTTTGCGTAGTAACTAATCGCAAATGCGGGGAACAAAGACCTATATTCCTGTTCGCACTCTCTGCACCCTTTTCCAAGAACAGTACGCTCAACTATCTTCATACTCCAAGAGTGACCGTATCTGCATTTCCACCAAGCTCTCTTCGCCGAGTTTCTTGAAACTTCTGTCGGTTTCAAGTTGTTTAATTCATAATCCCACTCAGAAAGCAAGTCGCTGTCCGTCGTTGCAAGGTCGTTGTATCCTGCAAGAACTGCTCTTTCTGCACACACGGGGCATACTGTTCCTTTGACACGGGCGTTGATAACTGATTTCCACTCGTTACCGCATTTCTTGCAATGCCACCATACATTCTTTCTTGATTTGGCATTAACCTCATCAGGCTGCAATGGGAAATTTTGTTTCGACCATTCCTCGGCAATGTTTGGGTGAGTGGTTTTCAAATCATTTCTGCCTTTCACAAGAACATATCCGCTACAACAAGGGCATTTGCTGCCATAGGAGCGTGTGGAGATAAGTGTATTCCATTCATAGCCACAGGTTTTACACTTCCACCAAGCCTTGCTGTTTGCAAACGCCGTAACTTCTGTGGGCTTCTTTTCGTTTCTATCAGACCATTCGGCTGCTACATCCGGAAATACTGTCGCAAGGTCATTAAATCCTGCAAGCACTTTGTTATGGGAGCAGTACGGGCAACCTGTTCTATTGATGGTTCTGCTCTTTACAGTAGCAGTCCATTCGTGTCCTAATTTACATTTCCATATCACTTTCTTGTGTGAGCCGATAGAAACCTCGGTCGGCTTTATTTCGTTCTTCTCAGACCACTCAGAAGCCAATTTAGGCTTCAATGTACTTAAATCGTTAATTCCTTCAATCACTCTCGCACCGGAGCATATGGGGCATTTCTCGCCGTTGGAACGAGCCTTTACACTTGTTTCCCACTCGTGACCGCAAGCACCTTTCCACCATACTTTCTTATTCGAGCCGAAAGTTACGCTGTCCGGTGTCAGTGGTAAATTCCTATCCGACCATTCGACAATCAATTCTGGATGTACTGCCGCTAAGCTGTTACTCATATCAAAACCTCCACTTCCTCTGTGATTAAAGTATATGAAGTTTCGGCTTTTTCTTGTAGTTTGCGATTTTTGGCAAAAAAATAACCCTGAAAGAGTTAATCTCTCTCAGGGTTAAACACTAAAATTATGCGATTTTTAAGGCTCTGCACAAATTTCTGCATCAAATGATGTAAGTTTGATGTAAATCACTTAGTTTTGCGATTTTCAGCATTTGAAGTACATCTCGTTTATTTGGTTAAACGGTACATCGTTACATCAGCTTAATAGAGCTTTGCACCTGCCGGGATATGGTCATCTACCATAAGCAGATGGAGCTTTTCTTCGCCTTCTTCTTCGTGAATAGCGGAGAGCAACATACCGCAAGAGTCAATGCCCATCATAGCACGAGGAGGAAGATTTGTGATAGCGATAAGTGTCTTACCAACAAGCTCTTCCGGCTCATAATATGCGTGAATACCGCTTAAAATGGTTCTGTCTGTGCCTGTGCCGTCATCAAGAGTGAACTGCAAGAGTTTCTTTGACTTCGGTACTGCTACACATTCTTTTACCTTAACGGCTCTGAAATCTGACTTTGAGAATGTGTCAAAATCGACCTGTTCCTCAAACAAAGGCTCGATTTTTACCTTAGAGAAATCAATCTTTTCAGGCTCAGCCTTCATTTCCTCGACAGGCTGATTTTTTACATCATTGACCTTGTTTACATCATTCAAAGGTTTCATTGTCGGGAAGAATAAAACGTCGCGGATTGCGGGGGAATCGGTAAGCAGCA
>ERZ809074.981-NODE-981-length-39947-cov-10.977138_pt1 | contig 39947 bp, 45 predicted proteins | sample MGYA00520795_ERZ809074 | MGnify/ENA primary metagenome ERZ809074 (study PRJEB31570, sample SAMEA3212989) | Homo sapiens | biome: human-gut; feature: human gut; material: fecal | place: Sweden | collected 2011 ...
ATGAAAAGAGGTATTACGAGGAAATTTGCGAAGAGCTTGATATGGAAAACTGAAAGTAAAGATTTGAGAAGTGTAACTAATACATAGTTTCACGGACAATTCGCCCGGATTTTTAGAAAAAACTGAAAGGAGCAGAGAGATTTACTCCAAATATGAAGTTAGAAATTAATAAAATCTATGACCAAGATTGCCTTGAAGGAATGAAACTGCTTAATGACAGATCCATCGACTTGATTTGTACGGATCTCCCTTATGGTGTCACACAAAATAAATCAGATATCGAGATTCCGTTTGAGCCACTATGGGAGCAATACGAGAGAATTATTAAGGAGAACGGCGCAATTGTTTTGTTTGGTCAGGGTATGTTTTACATTGATCTTGTGGACTCCAATCGCAAGCTGTTTCGATACGACCTGGTTTGGGACAAGATTCTCACGACAGGATTTCTGAACGCTAAGAAGATGCCATTAAGACAACATGAGCAGATTGCTGTGTTCTATAAGAAACCGCCAATATATAATCCTCAGTTTACTGTTGGAAAGCCACTACATAGTCAGGGTAAAGCTTGTGCTGGCGATGAGATTGTAAACAATAATTATGGAAAATTTGATCGGAATAATAACGGTCGTGCCGGAAGTACGGAAAAATATCCAACCAGTATCATTCGAATTCAGAAGCCACATTCCAGTGAAGCAAAGCATAGAACTGCGAAACCAGTTGAACTAATTGAATGGATTATCAAGACATATACAAACCCAGGTGAGATTGTGTTAGATTCCTGCGCTGGAAGTGGAACTACGGCTATCGCAGCTATGTGCACAGGAAGAAACTGGATCTGTTTCGAGAACGATAAAGACATATATGAGGTGGCGAAAGAGAGAATTAAAGAGTATCAGCAGCGATGAATTTTTAGTTTCAAAAGGAGATTAGGAGAGAACATGAATTTTAAGATTTGGAGGAGATTATGCGTATAGAAGGCTTCAAAGAAAGGGACGAGCACGCAGAGATAACGTATGTTGTCGCTACGTATAGTGCCATACACGATCGTTGGTATCCGTACAGTGAGTCAGAAAACATCGAAGAGGCACAAGAAAGATTAGAGGGGCTAAGTCAGAGAAGACATGGTAAATTTGCAATCTTTGAGAGGATAAGATCAGAGGTTATTACAAAATTGAATTAAGATTTGAAGGAGTCGATAACTATGTTAATGATTCAAGATGGAATAGAAGTTTACTGCTTACCGGATGGCGCTTGTTGCGAGGTCGATGAGAATCACAGAAGCCCTCTGGACTTGGATGATTGCCCACTCGGATACGAAACATGCAACGGAAACTGCTTTTATTACGCAGAGTGATTTAAGATTGGAGGATAAAGATGGTAAAAATCCAGAAATGCAAGAAATTTGGGGTTTGCAACGACTGTGGGGTCATCCACTCGGACGAAACACCAGTGTGGGAAATCAGAACATCTACAACGGGACATGATTGGAATACGATGATGCTGTGTCGCGATTGCATGTTGTCATTGCATACTGCTATGGCAATAGCAGCAACGCAGCATAATTAAGGCTTGGAGGCGATGTGAATGTTAAAGAAAGATGAAAGCGGAGATTATATCTGCGAAAAGGATACATCGTATGTATGCCCGGATGGGGAGAAGCATGGCACATGCTACGGGTGTCCGCTGGGTGATGCGATAGATAATAGGCAACCCAAAGATGATTGCCAGGAGGCGTATTTATGACTTGTGTTGTTTTGTGCGAAATAGATGGGAATTATTATCTTCGGCATATCATTCATGGTATCAATCCAACCGATGCTTTAGAGAGTGTTAGAGAGAAGTATTATAAGGATTTTGACAAGTTAAATGATGAGTTCTTTTTCTGCAAAGATAATGCCGAGATTAAAGAAATCCTAGCCTCGCATGGAATAAAGAGTTGGTAAAAATCGTGATGCAAATTAAGATTTGGAGCAGATGGTGGAGAAAATGGAAGGGAAAAAGATTCTGGACGTCACATGTGGGTCAAAGACCATCTGGTTTGATAAAAACAACCCGGCAGCAGTGTTTTGTGACAAACGAAGTGAGGATATTCGCGGTATTTGGAAATCGGAAAATGGAAAGTCTGAACGGAAATGTGTGATATCTCCAGATGTTCAGTGCGATTTCACATGCTTACCGTTCCCGGATAACACCTTTCCGTTGGTGATATTTGATCCGCCGCATCTAAAGGATGCGGGTGACACAGCGTGGCTGACTAAAAAGTATGGCAGATTGGATGAGAACTGGCCAAAAATGCTTCATGATGGTTTTCAGGAGTGTATGAGAGTTCTTAAGCCGGACGGAGTGTTAATTTTTAAATGGTCTGAGTATCAGATTCCGGCAGCAGATGTCTGGAATGCGATAGGCAAAAGGCCATTGTTTGGACACCGGAGCGGGAAAGCATCTAAGACGTTCTGGGGCTGTTACATGAAAGGTGTTAACTAAAACTGAAATTTGATTAAGGAGGCCGAGATGAAAGTGAAGATAGAACCAAGGAAGTCTACTGATCGGGGCGGATACTACTGTATGCCACTTTGTTCCAACGTCCCGAAAGGCAAGTCAGGGTGGAGGCTTACAACTTGTCCGGAGTGTGGAGCGAAATGCTGGCGGATCCCGCTGGCTGATATCGTGGAAGAACAGGGCGCTAAGGGATTGTGTACGATGTGCGCACTAAAGAAAGGAGTGAAGGTGGGGACTAACGATGATGAAAAAGAATGAGATATTCAAGAACAATAAGGTTACGGGTGCGGCCATCACTGCGGCTGACCGGCCACCGGCGGAAGTTGTACGTTTCCGGAAGATGGTAAAGATTATGTGTGAAGCTGGAGATTTACGAGTGCTTGGAAAAATCACGATTGTAGACAAAAAGGGAAGGCACTGGTAACAGCTGAATCCTTCGGTGAGGGGAGGTGAAAAATTATGCTTATGACAGCGAATGTGTTGCTTATTGTGACGGATATTTTGCTGATTATGCTGGAGGTATTGCTTTTAAAAGGGATGCGTACCAAAAAGGCAGAGAGCGAAGAAAATGGGATGTATGATGTCGAAATGGTATCAGACAGCGTAAGAGAAAAAATCGCAAGAATAGAGACAAGAATAGAAAAAGAAGTGGGGGTGGGATGTAGCCAGGAAGAACTGGCACAGATGAGAGCTGAGGCGAGAAGAAGAAAGAAACGGGAGGAAGAGCGATGACAACAAAGGAATACCTGTCGCAGATCTATCTGCTGAATGTGAAGGTGAAGACGAAACGGCAGCAGGCAGCAGAACTCAGAAACAGCATTGCGGGGATTTCCGGAATCGACTATACCGGGATAAAGGTGCAGACAACTCCGACTCCGAAGATGCAGGAAGCAATTGACCGGCTGATAAGTCTGGAAGAAAGAATCGCGCAAGAGATTTTAGAAATGGAGCAGAAAAAGGAAAAAATCGTCAGCCAGATCAATCGCCTGAGAAGTCCGCTACATATCCAGATCTTAAAGATGCGGTATCTTGATTTCTTTGGGTGGGAAGAGATTGCGGAGCGGACAAAGTATTCCGTGCGGCAGGTATACCGTTTGCATGAAAATGCACTCAGAGAGTTTCGGGAAAGAAATAAAATTTGAAATAATTTTAAAGATGTCACGAAATGTCATGGAATGTCACCTTGCACCTGTGATATAGTGTAAACTAAGCGAAAGCGAAAAATGACATAATAAATACTCCTTATTGCACACGATCCGGAACACAGAGAAGCCGGGATATAAATACTCTGAGCGGTTCGAAAGAGCCGCTTTTTTTCTGCCGTCAAACAATCTGCTGAATGAGGCAGCGATCCGTGAGAATATCAATTTTTCACAGGTTTTACAGGAAGCGTTGACAGCGAAGCTGGGGCTTGGCTAAAAAATAATAAAAAGGGCACTCGGAAACGGGTGCTCTTTTTGTATCAAAAAGAGGGGAAAGCCTATGTTTATTATTTATTTCGAGAACCGCATGGTGATCACATATCTGCTGATCGGAATGGCAGAAGCCGGGCTCCTTGCGTATCACTGGTTTCGTCCAGGTATGACGGATAAGGAATATTGGATGATGGTCAAGTCCTGTATCTTGAACGTGTTCTTCTGGCCGGTGCTCACCACCTTTTCAGTGTTCAGCCTGATCGAGTGGATCTACTGCAAGATTACGTTTAGGATCCGGGCATGGAGAGCGAGAAGAAAGGAAAAGCAGGATGCTTAAGTCGTGTACATACTGCGGCAGAATTCATGATAAGAAATATATCTGCCCTCAGAAAAAGGAGGCCTTGAAAAAAAGGCAGGTCAAGAAAAAACAGGGGGTCTCAGATTTCTTTCATTCGTCTGCAAAGTGGACGAGAAAGAGCAAAGCAATCAGGGAACGTGACCATCATCTATGTCAGTCATGCCTTCATGGGCTGGATGGTGCAGGCATCAGATACACAAGTGATGGTCTTGAGGTCCATCACATCGTACCGATCAGTGAAGATTATGATCTGAGATTAGATGATGACAATCTGATCACACTGTGCAGGGAGTGTCACGAGAAGGCAGAGAGCGGAAGCATAACGAGAGCAGCACTGCAGGCAGCAGTGGAGGCAGGACGGTGAGAGATCAGCGAGGACAGGGCGGCATACCCCCCGGTCTGAAGCGGTCTCTTTTTTTAAAAAATGCAAGACCGACCGCCCTCTCTTGAACACAAAAAATTCCCAAAACCATCGCGCCTGTATGGGCGCGCGGGTGCGGGTGTGTGCGCGGGCGCGCGCGAATAAGGAAAGGAGGCAGTTATGGGGAGACCATCCAAACCGGCGGAACTCTTGAAAAGCGAAGGAAAATCACACAGAACAAAACAGGAACTTGCATTCCGTAAGCAGCAGGAAGAAGCCACGCTGACCGGGAAGAAACTTGAGGAACCGAGAGCAGTCAAAGATCTGAAGATCGCCCATGCGACCTTCCTAAAAACGCGGCGTCTGCTTGATGCGATCAACAAAAACGATGAGCTTTACAGTGCGGCCACCTGCCGGTACTGCACCAATACACAGAAGCTTGCAGATGCCGAGGAATCCATTCAGGTGCTGAAAACAGAACTTGAGGAGCTGCGGGAAAGCCGGAGCAGTTACGTGGAAAATAAGGCTATCCCGGATTATTACCGGATGCTCACAAAGTTGGAGGACACGATAACCAGAAAAGAGCAGCTTGCGGCCGGGATCCGAAAAGAACTGACGGATTTTGAAAAAGAAAACTGTATGACGATTGCATCATCCCTCCGATCAATCGCAAAACAGCCGGAAAAGAAGGCAAATCCGCTCCTGGAAGCACTGGCAAATGCTTAGAGACGGAAAGGCTTACGCTTATGCGGCGTGGGCGGTGGCCGAGACGGAGGGAAAGGTTCCGCAATATGTAAAACGGCAGTGCCAGAGCTGGATCAATATCGTGGATGATAAGGAGCCGGACGCGGTCGTAGATGAGAGAGCGTACCAGAAGATCTGTAAGCTCATGAAACTCATGATTCATCCGGATCTGCACTGTTCGATCTACGAGGGACTGGAAGACTATGCATGGCTTTTTATCACAGCGACGCTGTGCACGAAGTGCCGTGATGTGGATGAGAGATATTACATCACGGCGCTGCTGGAAATCGCCAGAAAAAACTTTAAAACCTTTAATTCAGCGGTGATCTTCATCGTCCTGATGCTAACGGAACCGGCATTTAGCCGTTTTTTCTCGGTTGCTCCGGATCTGTCTCTGTCCTCTGAGCTGAAGCTTGCGATCCGCAAGATCATAAAGTCCTCACCGGCGCTGATTGATGAGGTGGATCCGGCGTTTAAGATCCTTCGGTCGCAGATCATCTGCAAGCTCAATGATAATGAGTACACGCCGTTGGCATATAGTCAGGACACCATGGATGGTAAGTTGGCGAACGCGTTTCTCGCGGATGAGGCGGGCGCCCTGGATGACTATCCGGTGGAAGCCATGCGGTCCTCTCAGATCACACTGCGGAATAAGCTGGGAATCATCATCAGCACACAGTACCCAAACGACAATAACGTCATGATCGATGAGATTGACGCGGCAAAGAAGTCTCTGGACGGGCTTCTGGATGATAAGCGGATCTTCAGCCTACTCTATGAGCCGGATGACGATCTGAAGCAGGGCGACCTGTGGCAGTCTGATGACCGCTGTATCTACCAGAGCAATCCGGTAGCAGTCGCACATCAGGAGATCTTCGATGCCATCAGAAAAAAGCGTCTTATGGCGATTTTGTATGAGAATAAACGGGAGAATTATCTCTGCAAACACAACAATATCCGCTACAAGGGACTGGGAACGGAAGGATACATCGATATTCAGAAAGTGAAGCTGTGCGTAAGAAAAGATGATCCGGAATGGTGGCGTGGCCGCCGTGTCTGGGCGGGACTGGACCTGTCCCAGACGGACGATAATACGTCGGTGGCGATGGTTACAGAAGAAGATGATATCGTCTATGCGAGAGTGATGGGATTCCTTCCGGAGGGTAGGATCGAGTTTAAATCCGCGAAGGAAAAGCTGGACTATAACCGGATGATCCGGAATGGAAACTGTATTGCATGTGGAGATGAGGTGATTGATTATGCGGAGGTTGAACGATACATCTTAGGACTTGAGGACAAATTTGGCGTGGAACTGATGCAGGTAGGCTATGACCGGTGGAACGCGCTCAGCACGGTCCAGAAGCTGGAAGAGGCGGGGATCACCTGCGTGGAGATCAAGCAGCATTCCTCGGTGCTCCACAGTCCGACAAAGCTCTTAAAGGAGAAGATCCTGAGCGGACAGTTTGCGTATGATGAGAACCGGCTTCTGGAGATCAATTTCCAGAATGCACGGTGCACGGAGGACACAAATCTGAACAAATATGTGAATAAAAAGAAATCCTCGGGAAAAGTGGATATGGTCGTGGCAACGATCAACGCGGTATATCTCCTGCAGCAGGACATGATGTACAATAACGGCTTTGTTGCCATGACATTTTGAGGTAGCGATATGTGGGTAAGAGAGATGATGGAGCGGCGTGCGATGCCGGCCGGGCTGGAAGACAGCAGCCTGAAGCTTACGGACGTTCTCCTCCAGGCGATAGTCGGGAAAACCACGATCGATGTGTCAAGCGCGATGAGCATACCGGCGTTCGCTGGGTGTGTGAATGCCATCTGCAACACGATCGCGACCGTACCGATCTATCTGTATGAAAAAAAGAATAATGCCGTGGAACGGCGCGATGATGCGCGGGAACGCCTCTTAAACGGGGATACACGGGACACTTTGACCGGAGCTGACTTCAAACGTGCTCTGGTTTTTGATTATTTGACGGATATCGGTGGATATGCCTATATCAACCGCCGAGGAACGCACTGGCTCTCACTGAATTATGTGGAGCCGTCTAAGATCAGTATCTCAGAGAGTGTGGATCCGATCTTTAAGGACTACAGTCTGCTGGTGAGCGGACGGGAGTTCCGCCCATACCAGTTTTTAAAGATGATCCGGCGGACGAAAAACGGATACCGCGGAATCAGCATCGTGGATGAGTCCAGAGACCTTCTTGGGACGGCTTACGCATATGTGATGTTTGAGCAGAAGCTTGTGACGTCCGGAGGAACGAAAAAAGGTTTCCTTCAGGCAGAGAATAAGCTGAAACAGGAGGAGATCAATTTACTCCGGCAGGCATTCCGGAACCTGTATGGTTCCAACGATGAAAATATCGTGGTGTTAAACAATGGAATCAAGTTCCAACCGGCGGCCAGCACATCGGTAGAGATGCAGCTAAACGAGAACAAGAAGACGATGAGCAATGATATCTGCAAATTATTCATGATTCCGCCGGAGATCATCAACGGGGCCGCGACGGATGCGCAGAAGAAATTGTACATTCAGGAGGCAATTGTGCCAATTCTCAATGTGATGTGTACTTCGTTAAACCGGGATCTGCTCCTGGAACGCGAAAAGGACACACTCTTTTTCGCTCCGGATCTGACAGAACTGACTCAGGGAGATATCAAAGCGAGATTTGAAGCCTGGGGAATCGCGGCGGATAAGGGAATCATGCAAATCGATGAGATCCGGAAGAAAGAGAATCTGCCGGCGCTTGAAATGCCGTTTATTAAACTTGGACTGCAGGATGTCCTGTATGATCCAAAGACTGGGGACATCTACACGCCGAATACCAATAGTTGGGGTTCTATAAAGAAAGGTGCGGGAAAGCCGCAGGAAGGAGGTGGAGAGACATGAAAATCACGTTGAGAACGGATTCGATTGAGGTCGAAGGCTATGTGAATGCGGTCGGCCGGGATTCCAGAATGCTGATGGATGAGAACGGGTATTCGTTCCGGGAACAGATTGATCCGGGGACTTTTGCAAAAGCCCTGAGAGCGAAAGCAGATGCGCAGCAGGAGATCAGCTTACTGCTTGACCATAATCAGGGACGTGTCCTTGGAGGAACAGGAAGTAATCTGATTCTGGAAGAGGACTCCATCGGGCTTATGGCCAGAGCTACCATCACAGACCCGGAAGTGATCGAGAAGGCAAGAAACCATCAGTTACGTGGATGGTCATTCGGTTTCCGGAGGCTGGACAGCAGGGAGGAGTACACGAGTACCTGCCGCCGGATCATCGTCACGGAGATGGATCTGGTTGAGGTTACACTGGTGGATGATCAGGCGATTCCGGCCTATGCCGGTACATCGGTACATACACGGACCGATGGAACAGAGGAGCATATTCAGACACGTGCCATGGATGGAAATGTGTATACCTATCGGGAGCAGGATGAGATCGTTCCGCCGGCACCGCCGGTTGATAACGGTAAATATTACAATATCATCAAAGAGTTAAAGGAGAGAAGCAGATGAATGAGAAAGAGCTGAGAGAAAAAAGAGATCAGATCGTGGAGCAGATGCAGGCGATCACAGACAATGCCACCAATGTGGAGAAAAGAACGCTGACAACAGAGGAGCAGCAGAAGTTCGCAGACTTAAAGAAAGAGGTCGAGGACATCGACGCGACTCTGGAAGCGATGGAGCAGTCCAGAACCCTTTTACCGCCGGAGAAAACACCGGAGAAGAAGGAACCGGTTGAGGACATCGAGATCCGTACCTTTGCAAACATCATCAGAAACCGTGTTGACGCGAACATCACCAAGACCGCAAATGGAGCCGTGATTCCGACAACGATCGCGAAGAAGATCATCGATGTTGCAAAAGACAGATCTCCGTTATTCAAAGACGCTGAGAAGTACAATATCCGCGGCACCGTATCGATTCCGTATGTTGACACAGACAATGACAATATTACAGTGGCGTATGCGACCGAGTTCACGGAGCTGGAAGCGAAGGATACGAAGCTTCTGACAGTGGATTTGAAAGGGTTCCTTGCCGGAGCACTCTGCAAAGTTTCCAGAAGTCTTTTAAACAGCACGGATCTTGACCTTACTACCTTCGTAGTCAATAAGATGGGCGCTGCCCTTGCGGACTTCCTGGACAAGCAGATCATCCAGGGAGATTCCACCCACATTACAGGACTTTCCACCGCGACTCAGATCGTCACTGCAAAAGCGGCAACAGCGATCACTGCGGATGAGCTGATCACACTCAAGAACAAACTGAAATCCGTATTCCAGGCGGGAGCTTACTGGGTTATGGCACCGGATACCTTAACTGCGGTACAACAGTTAAAGGACGAAAACGGCAGATATCTCTTTAACGATGAGATTAAGAACGGATTTTCCGGAACGATCCTTGGAAAGCCGGTCTACACATCCGACCAGTGTCCGGGAATGGCAGCGACCAAGACTGCAATCATTTACATCAGCCCGAAACAGGCCCTTGCGGCGAAGATCGTGGAGGACTCAGTGCAGATCTTAAACGAGAAGTACGCAACACAGCACGCGATCGGAGTCGTTGAGTGGGCGGAAGTGGATTGTAAGATCCAGAACCAGCAGGCTGTCGCTGTCCTCAAGATGGCGGCATCATAATGAGGGTGCGGGCACTCCGCAGCTTCGCAGGAAACGGGTTCGCCGGGTACAAGGGGACAGAACTTGAGGTCCCCGATGAGACCGGAGCGGACCTGATACGTGCGGGGTACGCGGAAAAAATCGAGGAAGAAACGGAAGAAGAAACGGAAGAAGAAACGGGGAATCCGGATATTTCAGAAGCTCCGGTGGATGAGCCGATGGAAATTGTGGATAAACCGAAGAAAACCAGCAAAAAGAAGGTATGAGGTGAGTGATGAAGGCGAGTGAACTGAAAGCGGCGGATCTTGCCGGATATCTCAGAATCGAACCGGACGATCTCGATACAACTGAGACGGCGATGCTGGACGCGTTCTTAAATGCGGCGAGAAATTACGCGCAGAATTACACCGGGCAGACGATAGAACGCTTGGATCCACATGAAGATGTGGCGATCGCTGTTCTTTGTCTGGCAGGAGATCTGTACACGAACCGTGATATGTATACACAGTTAAAGGGCACTGGAAACAGCGTACAAAACCAGACGGTGCGGAGTATCCTTAACATGTACTGCGTGAATTTTGTTCCGGGGGAAAGTGAGCTTCTGGGAGAGGAGGAAGGCTGATGTATGTACTGGATGCCGGACGGCTGAAAAAGAGAATTTCCATCTACGGATACCAGGAAGTTACCGACGATCTTGGCCAGAAAAGTACCAGGATCGTAAAGAAAGCTTCTGTATGGGCGGAGATCAAGCCGGTTCGTGGTATGGAGTTCCTGGAATATTACCGGGATGCGAATGAGCTGCAGTATAAGATCACGATCCGGTATCGAAAGGGACTCACAGAGAAGGATGTCATTGTCCGGGGAAAGACACAGTATGAGATCAATTCCATCATCGACATTGATGAGGATCATATTGCACTTGAGATTTACTGTACCGAGTCAAAGGACAAGAAAATTCCGGAAATGGAGACGGCAGATGAGTGATTGCGAGTTCACGGTTGACGGTCTGGAAGACCTTATAAACGATTTTAATAAAATTGTGAAGGAATACCCGGATGCGGCGGAAAAAGAGCTGTATCGTCAAGCTGGGAAGTGGAGCGATGACGTAAATGAGAAGATGCCAGAATCGTATGAAAAAAGCGGACTAAAAAAGTGGAAGCGCTCACGTATACGTGATTTTAGTGGACATACATTGGAAATTGATGTTGCTAATAAAGCCTCTCACTGGCATTTGATCGAGAATGGTCATGAGCTTTATATCAATCCAACACAATATGCCATCTTGATGAAAGATGAAGGGACATCTACGAGGGGGCATAAGAAAAAACACAGTTCAAAAGGTCGCAAGGGAATGATCCACGCCGGTTTCGTTCCTGGAAAGCATTATGCGGAAAAGACCAGGAAAGAATGGCAGTCCATCTATCCGGAAAGGATCAAGAAATTTATCGATAAAATGTTAAAGGACCACAATTTATGAAGAAACCACTTTATACGATCGTGGACGTGAAGAAGACCTGTAATGAGCTTTTGCAGACTACGTTTCCAGATATCACAGTATATGGAAACGGAGTATACGACGGCTATACACGGCCTTCTTTTTTTACAGAAATATTGGAGACATCCAACAACTTAAGCCCGTATCAGCGCTCCCGTGGGTATTCCTACAAAATCACGTATTTTGAAACAACTCACGATGAGAAGCGCTGTTTGGAGATCTATGAAGAGATCCTGTATGTGTTCGGCATCGATGTGACGATCCGGACGGACGAACGGAAGATACGTCTTCTGGTAGACAGTATCGATTTCCAGTGGATCGACACGAATGCGGACAAGATGCAGATCACCATCGATTTTGCGGATACTGTGCAGATCGGCGGAAGAACCGAGACGGAAGACATCGCGGAATCCTGCGAGACCGTGGTCAGAAAGGAAAGTGAGGGAGAATAATGGGACTTGGAGTACCAAGCGTAAACATTGCGTTTATTGAGCAGTCGATCACTGCGATCCAGAGGGGAGAAAGAGGCATCATTGCCATGATCCTTACGGATGCGGGGATGGACGATAAGAGTTCTTTTACGGTGTTTGATGTGTCAGACATCCCGGAAGGGCTGAGTGAGGTGAATAAGCAGCAGCTGAAGTTTGCCCTGATGGGATATCAGACAGCGCCGAGAAAGATCATCGGATACTGTATGAAGACATCGGCGGGATATACAGATGCCTTAAAATGGGCGGCAACCCAGAAGTTTAACTATCTGGTAGCAACAACGGCAGAAACGGATGAGAAGACCCAGGACATTGTATCCTGGATCAAATCCCAGAGAACCAACAACCACATGACATACAAGGCGGTACTCTCCAATACCGCGGCGGACTGTGAGGCAATTGTAAACCTGACTTCCGGAGCAACAATGGGGGACACTGCGTACACCGCGGAACAGTTGTGCTCCAGGGTGGCTGGTATTATCTGCGGCACACCGCTTACCATGTCCTGCACCTATGCGCCGCTTACGGAAATGTCTGACTGTGACCGGCTCACAGAAACGGAGCTGTCGGCAGCAGTGAACCGTGGAGAGCTGAAATTCATGTGGGATGGAGAAAAGGTCAAGCTGTGCCGCGGAGTCAATTCCTTCGTCACGACAGCGGACGGAAAGGGTGAGTCCTACCAGAAGATTAAGATCATGGACGCGATGGACATGATCGCGGATGATATCCGGCTGACCGCCCAGGACAGCTATATCGGAAAATATGCGAACTCCTACGATAACAAGTGCCTTCTGGTGACGGCCATCAACGGATATTTCAACACCTTAATTTCCGATAAGGTTCTGGGATCCGGAAGCTGCAAGATCAACGTGGAGGCACAGAGGAACTTCTTTGTATCACAAGGAGGAAAACTTGTGATCGATGGCGAAACGGTCAATGTGGAAGATTGCTCCGATGATGATATCAAGCGAGGAAACACGAAATCAAAGGTATTTCTGCGGGCAGATATCTCCATTCTGGATGCGATCGAGGACATTGAGCTGCCGATTTATATTGGGTAAGGAGGGAATAACGGATGAATGGATATACATCGGACCAGGTATATAACGGCACCTATGGAGAGGTATGGGTCAATGGAAACTATCTGGCAGAGACCAAGAGCTTCCGCGCTGAAGTCAATTGTAACTATGAGGCGGTGCCTCAGGCCAGAGACCTGATGGATGGTCAGAAGCTGACAGGTCTGGAAGGTCAGGGCGAACTTGTACTGCACAAGGTATCTTCGTATGTGATGAATCTGCTTTCCAAATCTTTGAAAGCCGGAAAAGTCCCGGATATTACGATTATCGGAAAAATCGACGATCCGAGTGCAATCGGACAGGAACGGATTGCGCTGTATCATTGCAAATTCGCAAAGATGATTCTGGCAGACTGGGAACGTAAGAAGATCGGAGAAGAGTCCTACTCCTTCACATTTGAGAAGTGGGATATCTTAGATTCTACAAAATAGGGAGGAATATACCATGAATATTGTTGATTTACTGTTAAAACTGGATTGCGGAACACTTACGATTGCACCGACAAAGAAAGTGAGAATCAAAAGACTCTCAGAAATGGCGGGAGAAGATGTGTACTTCACCGTGAAAGCCATTCCTGGAAGACGGTTTACGGAACTCTCAGAGTCGATTTATGGAGATGACGGAGAGGTCGAGGTAGGAAAAGCCTACGATGCAAACCTGATGATTGATGTGGAAGGCATCGTTGAACCGGATTTAAGGAACGCTGATCTTTTAAAGCACTATGGATGCGTAACACCGAAGGATCTTGCTGAAAAACTTCTGAACGGCGGAGAAATCACAAAAATTTCCAGCGTGATTGCGGATCTTTCCGGATATGGAAAGGATAAGGAGAACGAAATAAAAAACTCATCTACACGGACAACGAAGTAAACACCGCCTACTTGTTATTCCGTGATAAGAATTGGACGCCCTCAGATTACTACGGACTCCCGGAAGGAGAACGCAGGATCGTGAGGGTGTTTTTGCAGCAGGAAATGAAGGAACGTAAGGACGAGCAGGACAGAATCAGGAGGATGACCAATGGCAAGTAGAGTGATCGATGTCGCATTGAAGCTGCGCGATGCATTTACCGGACCGATGAAAGGTGCAATTTCCTCCCTGACTTCCTTCGATAAAGAAGGCACGAGAGTCCGGAAGAGCGTGGAAAAGGTCGGAAAGGGGATCGCAGGTGTTGGAACCGCTATGACAGCGGCGGTGACGGTCCCACTTGCCGGTCTTGCCACGGCATCGGCAGCAAAGTTCGGTGAAGTGGACAAGTCCTTGAAACTGGTTCAGCAGACGATGGGATCCACGGACGAACAGGCGAAAGTGCTGGAAGGAGCAATTAAAAAAGCCGCCGCAAATTCTGTTTATGGAATGCAGGACGCCGCGGATGCGGCATTAAATTACGCGCGTCAGGGATTCAGCGCTACACAGGCGGCGGATATGATCGCTCCAGCGATGAATCTTGCAGCGGGAACCGCGACGGATCTGGCAACGGTTACGGGCGGTGTCGGCAACGCGATGAAGATCTTTGCGGATCAGGGACTGGAAGCTGAGTCAGCCGCGAATATGCTGGCAAAGGCGCAGGCCCAGGCAAATACCACGGTGACAGATCTTTTCGAAGCGATGTCCACGGCCGGACCGATGCTTGAATCTGTGGGGTGGAGTTTTAAGGACCTTGCGGTGGTCACAGACGTGTTTGGTGACGCCGGTATCTCCGGATCCGAGGGAGCGACAGCGTTAAAGACCGGACTTGCCCGGTTGGCATCACCTGCCGCGGATGGAGCTGCAGCGATGAAGAAGCTGAACCTGCAGTTCTTCGACTCGACGGGCAAGATGGATGATCTTCAGACAATGCAGAAGAAGCTGCATGAAAGCTTTGCTGGTCTGAGTGATCAGGAACGCATGTCGGCGGCTGCGGCTATCTTTGGACAGAACCAGATGGGAAAATGGCTGACTCTGATTAATGCGGCACCGGAGACCTTTGCACAGTATTCGAAAGGACTGGAGGATTCCGGAGGAGCAGCGAAAGCGATGGCGGATGCGTTGCTGTCCGGTCCGGGCGGTGCGGTCGAGAAACTGAAATCATCGTTTGATGTTCTCCAGTATACGATCGGTGGGACGGTTGCAACGGCCTTTATGCCATTCATCGAAAAAGCCACGACGCTCCTGGATACATTCAACAACATGGATGAGTCCCAACGGGTACAGATCATCCGGTGGGCGGCAATTGCCGCGGCCATGGGACCGGGCTTGGTGATCTTCGGAAAAATGGTTACTGGAGCAGCAGGAGTATTCCGTGGGATATCGATGATCAACAAGGCCGGGGGCGCTATGAAGCTGATTCTGGGGGCGGTGTCTTCACCGGCCGCGGGTGTGGTTGTAGCGTTACTGGCTATCGTGGCGGTCATTGCTGTGATCGTTACCCACATCGATCAGTTTAAGGCTGCGTGGGGAGCAATGGGATCTGAAATCTCTCCGGAGGTGGCGGAATTGAAAAATGCGTTTGTATCGCTTATGCAGCAAATGCAGCCATTTGCAAGCTTTGCTTCAGGCGCTTTTGTCGCAGCGGTGCTGGGCGGTTTCCAGGGAATGGGAACAGGAATCGGAATCGTGATTCAAGGAATTACGATCGCCGTGCAGGGGCTGACGACGTTGTTTGGCGGTATTGCGATGGTGATCCAGGGAATTACAAACGGAGATCTTGGAACGGCGCTGGACGGCTTGAAAACAGTATTCAGCGGAGCTTTTGAGTTCATTTGTGGAATGATCCAGACCACCGTCGGTGCAATTGGAACGATTGCAGGAGCGGTCAAAGGTGCGGTATCTGCAGTTGGCAGCTTTGCATCCGGAAAGAAAAAGAGTAAGATCCCGGAAAATGCACATGGAACACCACGCTGGGGCGGAGGAATCACCCGCGTAAATGAGAAGGGCGGCGAGATCATGGATCTTCCGTCCGGAACGCGGATTATTCCGCATGATGCGTCTCGTAATACTCCGATCGGCGGGAATATCAACATTGCGAAGGTGGCGGATACGATCGTAGTCCGGGAAGATGCGGACATTGACAAGATCGGAGATGCAATCGTCCGGAAGATCCAGGCAGCAGGAGGAAGAACAGGAGGTTACAGCTACAGTGGAGATATGGCTTAAAGGTTCAAAGAATTTTCGGTTCCCGATCAACCCGTCGGAGTACACCGTAACATCAGAACATGGAAGCGAAACAGTAGATGTCAACGCCCTGGGAGAAATTGACTTGGGAGGAAAACGGAAACTTCGGAAGGTTTCGTTTTCTTCCTTCTTTCCAGCCAGGAGAGAAAGCTACAGCCAGTACGCTTCCCCATCCCCAAAGATATGTGTGGAAACGATCGAGCAGATCAAGAGTGGACCACCGGCGAAGATCGTGATCACCGGAACGCCGATCAACTTTGATTGCCGGATCCTGTCCTTTGAATGGGGAGAGGGCGATGGAAGCGGTGACATCCGGTTCTCGATTTCTCTCCAGGAACATAGGGCAGTGAGCGTTAAGGCATCTGCAGTGGTAACGTTATCGTCCCTGGAAGGCGCCGGAACGACGGTGGATGGGAATGGAGTGGCGAGAACACAGCCGGAGCAGGCTGCAAAGACCTACACCGTGAAGTCCGGAGACTGCCTGAGCGCGATTGCCAGGAAGATGACAGGATCCGCAGACTGGAGGGCACTGTATAACGCAAATAAGAGCGTGATCGGTGGGAATCCGAACCTGATCAAGCCGGGACAGGTCCTTACGATCCCATAACAGGAGGAAATCATGGTTGTAATGCTGATAAAGCCAAAGGATAACATCCAGTATGATATCACAGAGGCATGTCCATCATATTCCTGGTCCGGATCCGCCTCGGAAGCGGTTCGGAGCTTTTCGTTCGAATACCTAAATGCTCCGTATGATAATACCCTGCGCCTTCCGCAGGTAGTCACCGGGGACTTTGTTTCCCTCACAGATGATCGTCAGGGGGAGGTCTTTTACGGGCAGATCTATGGCGTTGAAAAGAGCAGCCAGATCGGAACGATTACCTACACAGCCGTGGATGCGATGAAACATCTGCTTGAGTCAAATGTCCGGGAAGTATACCGGAATATGACACCGGAAGCGATTGCGACAAAGGTATGTGCTGACGCCCAGGTCCCGATCCGTTACCTGTATCCGACAGGAATCAATATCAATTCGATGATCTGCAACGAAAAGACCATGTACGATGTCATCATGGCAGCATATACGAAGGCACATAAGATCACCGGGGACAAATACTTTGCGATGATCTACAAGCGTGGTCTGGGCGTATACAAGGCGGAATGGATTGTTTCTAACTTTACCTTATCTGACTCCGATAATATCTTTTCATCAGATATTCAGGAGACTATGGACGAGATCAAGAATCAGGTCCTGATCTTTAATGAGAAAGGAAAACGAATCGGAGAGGTGAAGGACGATACCTCTCTATCAGACTTCGGCGTCTTCCAGGAAGTTTACACGAAAGAAAAGGGAGTAGATGCGGTAACAGCGGCGAAAGGCATGCTGAAAACACTCCCATCCCAGACGATCAAGCTTACCGCAATAGGGGATATTAACTGTCTGTCCTGTTATTACGTGATCGTAAATGATGGGGCAACGGGACTTTCCGGTCGTTACTGGATCGCGTCAGACAAGCATACCTGGGATGCTGACGGAAATTATACGATGGAGTTGGAGCTGCGTTTTGAAGCGCTCATGACAGAAAAAGAGGCAGAGGAAGAAAAGGCTAAAAAGAAAGGATGAGGCTTATGGCGTGGGATGCGGACATGATACAGCTTATGAAGCAGCAGGGGCAGAGCGGAAGTCTGCCGGGCATTGCCCTGGCAACGATGACAGGGCCGAAGTCCTGCAAATTGAAAGATGGTATGGAACTTGGACCAGGGGAACTGAAATTTGCAGAACATCTGGTCAATCCGCTGGCGGTTAAAGTTGCCGGGCATTGTCCGGCAGATGGTGAGCTGCAGGATAAGACACAGTATATTTCAGCATTGAAAGCTGGTGATACAGTGGCAGTGTATCAGCTGTCAGATTCTGAGGTACTCATTTTAGAAAAGATGGTGAGCGTATGAGCATACTTCCAAGTTTTATGATGACGGTGGCCAGCGAGGTGCAGAAGGAAACGGTTCTGGAGATTCCGAAAGAATATGGCATCAATTTCAAGACCGGCCAGCTTACCGGAAAGATTGTGGAAGGAAAAGAAGCCATCAAGGTATGGATCTGGAACTGCCTGAAGACGCAGCGTTTCCGGTATCCGATTTATTCCTGGGATTACGGGGCAGATCTGGAGCAGTACATTGGACACACCGTGTCAGAGGAATATTTGAACACGGATGGTGAAAGTGAGATCAAAGAGGCGTTGATGGTGAATCCGTATATCGAAGGAATCAGTGACTTTTCTGCTGAGGTACAGAAAGAACATTTGACCTTGTCTTTTAAAGTAGAGACTAAGTTTGGAGAGATGGAGGTGGAGCAGAGTGTATGAGGATAAGACTTATGCGTCAATCTTATCGGATGCTCAGAAGGAGACCGGTGCTGGAGTGCAGACGGGGGAAGGATGGCTGGTCGGAAACGCGTTATCGGCGTTAGCTTATGAAGCGGAAAAGCTGTATATCCAGATGGATTATATCTGCAAACAGAATCATGCGGATACGGCAGACCTCGATGAGCTTGTAAAAATTGCGCGGGATCGAGGAATCTATCGAAAGACGGCCACGAACGCGGAAGTGCTTGTTGAAGCAAACTGCACGGTGCCGATCGGCAGTAGATTTTATCTGAAATCATTCCATTATGCTGTGACAGAGACAATCAATGAAGGTAAGTTCCAGTATCGAGCCGTATGCGAAGAAGCTGGAACAGGGCCGAATGGACTTACAGGAGAACTAACGGCGATCGATCATGTAGACGAACTTGAAACTGCGGAAATTAAGGAGATTCTGATTAACGGGTCAGATGATGAGACTCGGGACAGCCTGTATACCAGGTATTTACAAAGCTTTTCGATGGAGTCATTTGGTGGCAACATCGCACAGTATAAAGAACAGGTGGGAGCAATCTCCGGTGTTGGTGGATGTAAAGTGGAACCAGTCTGGAATGGTCCGGGGACAGTGAAAGTCGTTGTGATCAGTTCTGTGTTTGGAACGTGTTCTGAGTATTTGATTAAACAGATCCAGGAGGCAGCAGTTCCGGCCGAAGGTGGCAGTGGGTACGGATTTGCCCCGATCGATCATGCCGTTACGGTTGAGTCGGTGGAGGCCGTGAAGGTCAATGTTGTGACAAAGATATCCTACATGAGCGGGTATAACTGGAACAGCATTGGAGCAGCGGTAAAGAAAAAAATTGCAGAATACCTGGAATCAATCGCCGCGGAATGGAAAAACGGAGATGAGTCCACAAAATCCACAATCTATATATCGAAGCTCCAGGCAGCAGTGCTGGATGTAGAGGGTGTCGTGGATATTTCTGCGACAACGCTGAATGGGTCCAGCGCAAACCTCGTTTTAAATTGGAATCAGATTCCGGTCTTAGGAGAGGTGACAGCACAGTGAATGAATTTTTAATGCCGAATGTGATCCATTATTTTCCTACGCATATTGCAGACATAGAGGAATTTAAAAGGATTGCGAAGGTGTACGATGCTCAGTTAAAACAGGTCTGGGTTGAACTGGATCGAATGGAAGATAACAGACATTTTGACAGCATGGAGGCATCGGAGTGTACGTACTGGGAAAAGATCATGCAGATCAACCTGACCGGAGAGGAGACGCTGGAGGATCGTCGAAGGAACATAAAAGGACGATGGGTATCAAGCCGCCCATATACATCCAGGAAGTTTAAAGAGGTTCTGGATGCGATGGTGGGAGAGGAATACTACAAGCTTGAGATCAATCCAAAGGAAAAATATCTGAAGGTCAGTCTGATGTTAGAGGCTATTTCAAAGGATGGTTATATTTATGATCTGATGAGGGCAATGGCTCCGGCCGACATGGTTGTACAGGTTATGATCATCTTCAACCGGCATCGATCGTTTAAGCCGTATACACATGCTCAGATGGCAGCGTATACACATTATCAACTCCGAACAGCAACAGATTTTGAGACAGAGTTTAATACACAGGCACACCTGGCAACGTATCGACACAATCAGCTTTCTTCATATATGCAGTCAGCGTTGATGACACAGAAATTATAAAGGAGACAATTATGGCAACAAAAACATCGAATTATGAATTTAATAAACCGGAACAGAATGATTTCTATGACGTGGATGTCCAGAATGAAAACTGGGACAAAGTAGATGAAGAATTGTCTGAATTTGATGATTCTGGAGTTACTGAGGATATTAAAAGCTTTCCGGACTTTCTGAGTAAATTTGTGACTGGAAATAAGGTGGCCATCACGTTACGAAACCTAAAGGCAGGCCTGCAATTCGTTTTACATGCCGGACAGATCGTCAACAACTGCGTGACGGACAACGCCGGCCTGCCGCTTTCGGCGGCGCAGGGGAAGGCTTTGATGGATAAGTACACTCAATTGTATAGTGATTTGAATACCACAAATAACAATTTGAGTAAGTGCTTGCAGTACATACATTCAGAAACAGATGTTTTCGATTTTAACGACCCGAAAACTCCAGCAGGATACCATCGCCTGGGTGCTGCCGCCTCCTATAAAAATGCTCCATCGGGACTTGACGGAGTAAATTTTTGCACTGTGGAAATCGTTAGACCAACAATTTCAGATACATTAGCCATGACGATATATCCATATAAAAAGGGTATCAACCCACCAGTATGGTATAAAAGCGGAGGGTCAAACGAGTGGTCAACTCTTCCCTGGAACGTATATGCAACAAAGTCGGATTTAAATAGTGCGCTTATATATCGAGGTGATATAACTGGAGATTTAAACAGGGCTTCAAAAAATGGAATAACTCCTGGATATTATACTGTTGGAAATTCAAGTACAATTTCTAATGGTCCAAAAGGCATAGCATGGTGTCCTTTTATTCAGTTTTACGACAACTTTCACACTCAGATGATTATTGACACTACTGGACTTTTTGTTAGGAAATTTGCAGGAAATCCAGCAGCATGGATTGATTGGGCGCAATATTCTAAATCATGATTATATTGGAAAACTTTTTGCGGTACAGCTTGCATGATGTATAATTACTTTGTCCAGACTGCTTTTCCATTCAGCATTAGCCTAACTGCATTTTCACCATCAGAGCAGAACGCCAGGGAGCAAGTATTTCCTGATTCATCTTCTATATCAAGATAAATATTTTTCAATCCATCAGTACCGCTTCGAACTTTAAACATTTTTGCGTTTCCGCGAAAATCAATGGATTTCGTTAAATCATCCTTTGTGGCAAGACCAACGGATGAGTTCGGTATTCAAACACAGTTTCCAGACATATACAACACCTTATCTTTGGTTGCCTGAATATTTATTCCGTCTACATTTCCTTCAGTATAAGCCTCAAGCTGTACAGTGGTAGCGTCTCTTTTTTTGAAATTAACTCTAATATTACTCAAATTGTTATTTGTTAGATTAGTATACCATTTTCCTGAGGCCGGGGACATGGTGATGATTCAGTATAATGAGGATAAAAGAAGCTCCCGCACCTCTCAACGATGTGTCCCAGGGAGCACTTTTTTTAGTTCGGTATACGGTAAAGTCAGTGTCCGTTATGATTAATAAAAAAACGAAGGAGTAGTGTTATGGACGAAGCTACAAGAGAAGCATTTGAACGGATCCATGATGAGGATAAAAGGCAGAACCGTCGGCTGGATGAATTGGAGAGAGTCACAAAAACTTTGCAGGAGATCACAAGCTCCGTTCAGGAACTGGCACTTAATATGAAACACATGGCCGAAGAGCAGGAAAAACAGGGGCAGAAGCTTGACCAGCTTGAAAAAGCGCCATTGGACAATTTAAAGGCAGCTAAGGCAACAGCACAGTCTACGATTGTCGGAATTATTGTAGGAGCACTGGCAACAGGATTGATTCAGCTAATAGTGGCGAACATTTAAGGAGGAGCTATGGCAAGTGAATTTTTAACGTACAGGGCAAAGAAGCAGAAGGAAACTAATGATCGGAGAGCAAAAGAAGCAACGACGAACGCCGCAGTGGATTCACTGAAGCAGCGTTCGTCTCAGAAAAAAAATAACGCCAGTGGAAGCTCATTGACAAACTCCTACGGTGTATCTGTTAATGATGTTGAACAGAAACTTAAGGACAATGCAATCAGCAAGGCGGCGGCTAAAACGCAGACCAAAGCACCAATGGACTCACGAGGAAAGACTACCATTGCGTTGTCTGAAACGCAGAAACGGAACATGCCGAAGAACATCACAGTGAAGAACCAGAACGAACCGAATGCGCGCGTTGTAGACCAGTCCTTCAAGAACTTCAATCCGAATGATCCGAATTATTCCAATCCGGCTGATGAGCGTAGTTACCGCAATACAAGAGAGGGAGCATATGCCTATAAGCATCCAATCGCAGGTGTGGCAAGCCATGTTATCAACAACATTGGATCCGGTTTTGAAGGTATTGCCGGAACTGCATACCAGGCAGTGACAGGGAAAAAACTGGACGATCAGTTCTTTAAGGGGACTTATGCGGCGCAGGACGCACAGTCAGGCGTCAGACGGCGCGTGCAGGACGCTACGGGCGGAAGCCAGGACGGCATCAGCACCACAGGGGAGAATGCCGCAGGGTTTCTTACGGATACTGGCATGAGCATCCTTGACAGCGCGGCGAACCGTGCGGTGGCGGGCTATTTCGCACCGGGCAAGGTGGGCGAGACCGGCGGTCTTGCGCTCATGGCGGGCGGCGCGGCGGCTGGACAGCTCACGGATCTTAACCAGAATGAGAAGGTGTCCGGCAGACGGGCGGCAGTTGATGCGGCGGCGAACGGCGCATTTGAGTATTTATCCGAAAAGCTTTCATGGGACAAGCTGAACATATTCAAGGACATGGAGGTGTCTCCGCACAATGTCGGTGAGGTTATCAAGAAGATTGCACAGCAGGCGGCAACGGAGGGCGGCGAGGAAGTATTCTCCACGCTTGCAGATGCTGCAGCAGATAGCTTAATCCTTGGCAACGAAGCAGAATATGTTAGTCAGTATAACGCATATAAGGAAAACGGAATGTCCAACGGAGAAGCTATGCAGAACGTGGTCTACAATCTTCTCAAGGAAAGTGCATTGTCCTTCCTTGGCGGCGCGATCTCCGGCGGTGTCATGGGATCCGGCGCAACCGTTATGAACTACATGAACGCAAAGGCAAACCAGAACTTCACCGAGGATGAACTGCGCCAGACGGCAGATGCAATCGACACAAGCCCGGAAGCGTATACTCGTGAGGACGGCACTGTTGATACAAAAGGTCTCGACCAGGCGATCGCGACAATGAAAAAGCTTTCCGGATATGCAAATAAGCTTGCGAACGGTGATATTCTGACTCTTGAAGAGCAGCAGGATATCTATAACGGCGTGGAAAGCACCATTGACCGGGCAGCAGATGCAAAGGGTGTTGCGCCTGTCATTACCGAGGACAAGAACTTGGAGGAGATGGTCAATGACTGGGTTGAGGAAGCAACAGCACAGGAAGAAGAACGTGCGAGCAGTGAGCCTATTTCTCTTTCATCTACACCAGAAGAAGCAAAAGCGTCCACACAGGCGGCAATCGAAGCGATGAACCTTCCTTCTAATGCCGAGGGAGAAACAGCCACAGAACCGACCACAGAAGCCCAGGCAAGCCCATCAGAACGTCTCGCAACCGAACTTGCTATGCATGAAACGCCAGAACAGGACGTAACCGAGAGTGTGCCGAATACGGTTACTCTTGAACCAGACAAACCGGACGAAAAATCCGAACAGTTGTACCATTCTGCCGACGTCAGCAATATGGTGCCGGAAGATGACGCTCCGGCGCTTCCGGGCATCGAAGAACTTTCTAACCAGTATACCGGAAATGTTAAGACATCCTTTGAAAATGGATATGAAGGTGTGGATATTCTGTGGTATGATGATAATATGAGAAAGGTATACCAGGCAGCAGTAAAGGGAGAAACTCTGCGGGACCTTATGCAGAACGATACAGATTTTCAGAAGTTTTTCAGCAGTCCTTATGGGGACGCGGTTCTTCCCTTCTACGATGCGGCATATGCCGAAGGAGTAAAGACCACAGGAGGTAATGATTATGGCGATTTACACAACAATGATGCAGTACGTGACGAAGGAGCAGTACGACAGCCTGTCGAGGTTCGGGAAGGAGATCTTGGAGGATCTGATCCGGTACGCGCCGAAGAAGTTACAGACGATGCAGCAGGACGGCAGCCTGTATCCGACCTTGAAGAAGTCGGGGGATCAGATGTTGGATCGGTATCTGGATCTTCTGGACGCGGGGTATCAGGACAACGAAGCGCTGGAAGTAGTACGGGAGATCAAGTATCAGATCACGTCGGAGGAAGAGACGGAGGAGTAACGCCGCCGGAGCTGGTTCAGAGTGCGCAGAATGGCGTCACATCGGATAATGACCAGAATATTACAACAGAATCAACGCAGAAAACGGAACAAAATGTACCGAACACGAATTCAGACACAGAAGAAACGGTTGGCAACTCAACTAACTCAACCCCTAACTTAACTAACTCAACTCCTAACTTAACTGATACGAGTTATAACTCGAATAATTCAATTAAAGAGCAGAATAAAGAGAAAGATAAAAAGCCGACAAAAAAGAAAGCTGAGAAGAAAGCACCGAAGGAAGCTGTGACTGTTGAGGAACAGGCGGAGCAGAAGAAGGAAATTGCCACGCAGGAGAAGCCGAAGGGGAATAACTATGTCCTTACAGCGGAGTCTGCAAAGAGCATTCCTTCCACGCCTGCAACGAGGCTTTCTGCGAACCTTGATGCAGTAAAGACCTTAAAGGACATCATGGCAGGAGACCGTATTGCGACAGCAGAGGAGCAGACGATCCTTGCGAAGTACACCGGATGGGGCGGCATCGGGGAAGATATGTGGAAGCGCGCGGAAACGGAACTTTCCGGGATTCTCACTGATGAGGAGCTGAAGACAGCAAGATCGTCTATCACCGATGCGTACTACACGGATCCGGCAATCATTAACGGCATGTATAAGGGCTTACAGTCCATCGGTTTCAATGGTGGTAAGCTCTTGGAACCGTCTGCCGGTGTAGGAAGGTTCATCGGTGCAATGCCGTCTGATCTTATCCCTTCCGTTCGCTCTTGGACGGCTGTGGAACTTGATACGGTCACGGGTAATATTGCAAAGGCGCTCTACCCGAATGCCGATGTGCGTGTACAGGGCTTCGAGAAAGCGATCCTTGCGAATGGCTATATGGACGCTGTGGTTGGCAATGTACCGTTTGGTGAGTACGGAGTCACAGATAAGCGCTACCCGTCTGCCATTACATCGAAGATCCACAATTATTTCATTGCGCGTTCTCTCGACACACTGCGTCCGGGCGGTATTGCCTGCCTTATCACTTCCAGCGGTACGATGGATGCAAAGGGAGAGGCTGCACGGAAATATTTCAGCGGGCAGGCTGATTTAATCGGAGCAATCCGTCTTCCGAATACCGCATTCAAGGGTACCGGAACGGAAGTAGTGACGGACATTCTGGTATTCCAGAAACGTGCGGCAAATACTCCGTATCAGGGGGAAACGTTTCTTGGAACGAGCTGGCAGTATAACACAGGAGATATCAACCAGTATTTTGCCGATCACCCGGAAATGGTTCTTGGAAGAGCCAGAAGAACAACGGGGCAGTTCGGACGTACAGTCACGACTTACGATCCGCTTGTGGGAAAAGGCAGCTTAGAGGAGCAGATTACAAAGGCATTCCAGCACATTGACCGCAAGATGGAATATCCGAAGGTGAATCATCACGAGGAAGCTGTCAAGGCGGTCAAGGAAGCCAGAAACAAGAAGCAGGGAACGGCGTACAAAAAGGACGGCAAGCTTTATAAAAATGACGGCGGAGTGGAGACGGAATTAAACCTTGAAGCGAAGGAGAAGGCCATCTATGAGGGAGCTGTTGAGATACGTGACACGGCACGCAACCTTGTGGATGCGATGCTGACCGGAAAGTCTGATGCGGATATTGCAAAGCTCCGTGAACGTCTGAATAAGCAGTATGATAACTTCACAGCGAAGTACAAGAACGGTTTCCATACGCCTGCGGTCAAAAAAGTCCTTAGGAACGACACGGACTATGCGTTCTTACAGTCCTTGGAGAAGGTCAAGGATAAGACCGTCTCTAAGAACGATATTTTTACGAGGAACACGGTCAATCAGGCAGTGGATATTACATCAGTCAACACGGTTTCTGATGGTATCGAGGTTTCTTTAAATCAGTTAGGATATATTGATTCCCAGAAGATTGCAGACCTGATGCGTAAGCCGAAAGCAGAGGTTGAGAAGGATCTTGATACCGGAGATCTTGCGTTCCGTGACGCAGACGGGAACTTTGTCAGTGCCACTACATATCTTTCCGGTAACGTCCGGGCAAAGCTCAAGGAAGCAGAGATGCTTGCGGAGGGCAATCCTGAGTACAAAAAGAATGTGGATGCACTTAAGAAGGTTGTCCCGGCATATAAGCATGGAAAGGATATCTCTGTCAATCTTGGTGTTACATGGATCCCGGCAGAGCTTTACGGGGATTTTGCGTCCGAACTTCTTGGAGGAAATCCGGGGGACGTAACAGTCACATATTCCAAAGTCGGCGGCTATGACGTAAAGGTCAATCGTTATTCTCTTTACCGGACAGCGGAGAACACGAAGATGTTCGGTAATAAGTATATGGGATTCCTTTATACGAACAATAACGACAGGGGAATGCTTTACAATATTCTTAATAACAGGGATCTCACGGTAAAATCGCAGGATATTAACGGAAAGAGCGTTCCAAACTTGGAAGCTACGGAAGCTTGCAAGGAGTTAAAGAACAAGATTACGGACGAGTTCAATAAGTGGCTGTGGAAGGACGAGGGACGGCGCACACAGCTTGAGGAAGTCTACAATGACAGCTATAACGCAATGGCCCGGGCGCATTATGACAGCAAGGTTACAATCCCGGGGCAGACTGCGGATATTCAGCTGCGCGATCATCAGGGATCCGCAATCAACCGTATTGTGCAGTCTCCGTATAATACGTTGCTCCAGCACGGCGCAGGAGCCGGTAAGACCTTCGCGATGATTGGCGCGACAAAGAAGTTAAAGGAACTTGGCATCGCAAAGAAACCGGTCATTGTCGTTCCGAAGAACAAGGTCGGTGACTGGATTAACGACTATTACAAGATGTTCCCGACCGCGAACGTACTCGTGGCGGACGACACCACATTTACAGCGGCAAACCGGAAGGAGTTCACGAACCGAATTGCCACAACAGACGTGGATGCAGTCATTATCTCTAAAGAGCAGTTCCAGAAGATTCCAATGTCAGAGGAGTATCAGAAGGACTTTATCCAGAAACAGATTGACTCCATTATTGCCATGCAGGAGGAGCTGAAAGCGAATAAGGGTGGCAATCCGTCTACCACGAGACAGCTTGAAAGCCGTAGGAAATCACTGCAAAACCGTCTGAATAAGATGGCTGACGCGAAGCGAGATACCGATAATATCACCTTTGAGGAGACAGGAATCGACTATGTGTTCGCTGATGAAGCACAGTCCTATAAGAACCTTGCCTATACGACAAACCTGTCCAATGTTGCAGACATGGGAAAACCGGACGGCAACCAGATCACGTTTGACATGAAGATGAAAACGGATTATGTACGGAACGTGCAGGGCGGTAAAGGTGTTGTGTTTGGCACTGCAACTCCGGTTATGAACTCTCCAGTAGAAGCGTATGCGATGCTTCAGTACCTTTGCCCAGAAGAATTGGAGAAGCGCGGTATCTATAATCTGGACAACTTTATTGATATGTTTGGGCGTATTGAGGGTATCACAAGGCAGGATGCAGTCGGAAGATCATGGATCAACCGGAACTCCTTCACCGGTTTCATCAACATGGGTGAATGGCAGCAGATCTGGGGAACCGTTACGGACCGCGTACGGACACAGGACGTGCCGGGAATCAAGCTTCCGAAGATGAAGGGCGGAGACCGTAACGTGGTGATTTGTCAGGCTGGTCAGAAAGCAAGGGAAACCATCAATGGACTTGCGGACCGGTTAAAGACAGGAGATCGCAAAGGAAAAGACCATATTTTCGCATTGCAGAGTGATGGTAAAAAGGCATCGTTCTCCCAGCGCATGATTGACCCGTCTCTTCCGTATGGTGCGAACGAGAAAGTTCCGACCGCGGTAAATGAAATTTACAAGATCTGGAACGAGTCTAAGACTTTTACAGATGTGAACGGCAACATGCAGGAGAACGGCGTTCAGCTTGTATTCTGCGACTATGGTGTGCCGAAAACAGAAAGTAAGAGCAAGACCACGAGTAGCGTGGAGACCGAAGCGGAAACGGACGAGTCCTACAATCCGAACGAAGAATTTTTCGATTCACGGGTCAATGTCTATCAGGACATGAAAGACATGCTGATTGAGAAGGGTGTACCGGCAGATCAGATCGCATTCATTCACGATGCGACGAACGACGCAAAGCGGAATGCCCTTTACGAGAAGATCCGGAGCGGAGAGGTGCGTATTCTAATTGGTTCCGCAAAAAAGATGGGTGAGGGGCTTAATGTGCAGGATCGTGTTGTTGCACTGCATGAAATGAACCCGCTTGCAAGACCGGGAGATATTGAGCAGGTAGAGGCGCGTGCAATCCGACAGGGAAACCTTTCACCGGAAGTCGCGGTAAATGTCTACGTTACGGAAGATACCTTCGATACGAAGCAGTGGGATACATTACGGGCAAAATCCCAGTTCATTGACGAGATCACCAGTGGAACGTATAGCGGAAACAACGCGGACTTCTCTTCTAATGAATTTGGCGCGTCTGCTGGAGACATTATGGCGGTAGCATCCGGTAATCCGCTTTTGAAGGAACAGGCGGACAACAATGATAAGCTCCGCAAACTGGAAGGCTTGAAAAAGCAGTTTGACCGCAGTATCTATGATGCACGTGTGGACTTAGAGCAGACCGAACGCCGTATCCGCAATACCAAAGAAATGCTTCCGAAGTATGAAGCGGACGCAAAGAAGGTCATGGACCTTACTGGAGATAATTTCAAAGGAATGGTTGGTAAGAAGTCCTTCACGAATCGCGAGGAGTTTGGTGAAGCACTCATTGTGGCGGCAAAGAAAGCGCAGGTCGCAAGGGCTGACTCCACGAAGATCGGTTCCATCAGTGGCTTTGACATCTATGCAGGGCATGATGGTGGCGTGATCCAGCTTGTAGGCGAGGCGTCTTACGGTTCCCAGATCAACCTGTTTAGCTCCAAAGGAACGACTACGATGGTTGTGAACGCTGTGAAGAAGATCCCGAATCGGCTTAAGAGTGCGCAGACATCCTTGTCTGTGGACGAGGCGAATGTTCCGAAGCTGAAAGAAGTAATCGGTTCGGAGTTTTCAAAGGCAGATGAGCTGGCGGCAACAAGAAAACGTGCGACAGAGATCGAACAGGAGCTTCTTGCCAATAATGCGGAGGCTGTTTCCGATGCGAAGGAAAGCAGCGAGGGCGGAGTTTATGCGAGAAAGCTCAAGGCGGCAGGCGTGAAGCCGAAAGCAGCGGCAGGCAAGCCGGTCAGCGGCAGAAGTGCGGTGCAGGGCTTTATCAACCAGACAAGCGATGCGCGTCCACAGGACTGGACAGCGGCGAAGAACCAGGGAAGTACCGCGGCGGCAAAACCGATTGCGGATATCATCGGAAAGGCGATGCACGACTTCGGCATCAATCTTGACACGGGATATGTCCGCGGTGCTGGTGTAACCGGTCAGTACAATACGAAAGACAAGGGACTTCGGACGAAGGTTGCCAATGATCTTCCGTCTGTTTCCCATGAGTTCGGTCACTGGCTGGATGATAAGTACAATATTTTGAAGGATACGGCGATCCCAAAAGCCGTCGAGGATGACTTTCAAAAGGCATTTGAGGCGGAGCCTGGCAACAAGGCGGCATATGACCCTTCTCTTCATAAGATCGAAGGTGTTGCGGAGTTTATCCGGTATTATCTCCAGAATAAGGACACAGCGGCGATTGATTACCCGGCGGCTACGGAGTACATCAAGAAGAAGATCACCAACCCGAAGGAGCTGGCAAGGTTTGAGCAGTTCGCAGACGATGTGAACGCATATTATTCTGAAGGGGCCACAAGCGCGGCGAGTGCGCTGGTGTATAAGGAAAATCGTCTTCGCGATGACCGGACGCGTCGGGAGAAGATCCGGGATGCGATCGACAAGAGATATCAGGAGTGGGTGGATTCCAACCATGGTATTCGTTTACTTGACCAGGCAACTGGCGGCGAGGCGTATATTAAAGCATCTAACGCCGCATATTCCGAAGCAAGGGCAAGACAGATCATTGAAGGGGATCTACTGGATATCAAAGGAAACTATGTCGGCCATGGTTTAAAATATGCTTTACGTGGAGTCAACACGGAGAATCCGACAGAATATACGGCGTTCAACGAGTACGTCACCGTCCTTCACGGGATGGAATGGATCGAGAACGGCAAGCGTGTCTTTGCAGATGACCGGATGAATAACCGCCAGTGGATGGCGAAACGTGCGGTTGAACTTGAAAAACAATATCCGCAGTTCGCGGATGCCGCGGAAAGATTATTTAAGTTTACGGACCAGTTCACACGCACATACGGAGTTGGAACCGGGCTGATCTCCCGTGATCGTTATCTTGCGATGAAGAAAACGTACCAGAGTTATGTTCCGTTCTTCCGCGCTGGATTCAAGAACCGCGGAAATTCCCTTGCGAAAGCAAAGGGAAGTGGACGACAGATCATCATGCCGGTTGACAACGTTGTGGATATGGTGAATAAGATGGTTTCCACAGCAACAAGGAATGATACGCTGCTGGAGATCCGGAAAGCCTCTTTATACCTTGGAGCAGATGCAACGTTCCTTGAACGAATCCCGGATCCGAAGATCCCGAAAAAGATCGACATCAAGGATCTTAAGCAGGAAATATTTGTGAGTGCAGATGGAATGGCGATGTCTGCGGACGCTATGGACATTCTGGACGATGTGCTGAGTGAGATTGATGATGTCTATACGCAGTTTGAGCTTGGAAAGGCGAACCCGAACAAGGGAGAAATCACGATTCTTGTAAATGGTCAGCCGGAGTTCTGGAAGGTCAACAACGAGCTGCTTCTGGACAGCATTAGCAATATGGCGCCATGGCATCTTAGGGCATCACTCGTGACCTATGGAAAGATCACGAAGTTCATGACCGCCAACATCACTGGAAACAATGCCATTTGGAGTATTTTTTCCAATGCACCGCGTGACATTCAAACGATGTTTAACTATGCGAAGCAGACGAAGAACCCGGCAAAGATCGTTTCTGGAATTGCCAGTACATACCTTAATTCCTTCAAGGAGGCAACCGGCAAGGAAGTTTCTCCATTCTATCGGGAATATCTGGCGATGGGCGGCGGTAATTCCGGCGTATGGCAGGGCAGTGACAAGTATGCGGCAGACATCCGGAAGTCGTTAAATTCCACCGGACTCAATAAAAAAGGCAGGAAACGTCTTGTCTACAATCCATATGAGGCAGTAATGTGGCTGTCAGATACGATCGAGCAGGGACCACGTTTCGCAACATACAATTTTTGCCGTCAACGGGGTATGAATCCACATGAAGCATTTCGTGAGGCGATGGATATCACGGTAGACTTTAAACGGCATGGAACGAAGTCAAAAGATGCGAATGCGGTGATTCCGTTCTTTAATGCAGGTATCCAGAGTACGGATAAGACGATCCGATATTTCACCGGTGAGGATCTTAAAGGCACAAAATACACGGCAAAACAGCGGGGAAAGATCGTGTTCCAGAGATGGGCATTTCTGGCCGTTACGTCTATGATTGCAGCGGCACTTGAATTTGCAGTCAACCATAAGAGCAAGGAAGATGAGGAGAACTACAACCAGTTAAGTAACCATGTGAAGAACTCAAATTTCCTGATTCCGCTGGGCGATGGAAAGTATTTTGCAATCACGAAGTCACATGAGGTTGGAATCCCGTCTTCTGCAATCGGTAGAATGCTGGAAGCTGCGCACGATGATCAGGATCATGCATTTGATGATTTTGCGGCTTATGCCACATCGAACTTCCTTCCGTCTGTGGTCTCGGATCTTGCAGAGATGCCGTTTAATGTTGCCAGTGATGGCCTTCAGTCCGCTTCTGCGGGAGCGCTGACCGGCGCTCTTAGCTCTCTGGGTATTGTCGGAGTAGGCGCGGCGCTCTTTGCAAATAAGGATTATCTTGGTTCCCCAATCGTGAGCAGTTCTCTTGAGGAAAAAATCCCGAAACAGCGATACACAGCCCGGACAAGTCAGGCGGCTTTCCTTATGGGACAGTATCTCGGCTTGAGTCCGCAGCAGATTGATTACTTCGGAAACAATGTCCTCGGAGGATGGTGGGCGTACCAGACGGCCCTCTTCCCGGTGAACGACGGAAAAGGGACGCAGGGCAAGCGCGATCTTACCCTTGGAGTTAAGAATACCTATAACAAGGATAATATCTATTCTCAGGATCTTACGAACTGGATGTATGATAAGGCTGATAATTCCTCGATGTATGCAGAGTCCTATCCAGACAACAATTCTTACCTGCTTGAATCTGCACAGGATAGCGCCATGACAAGCTATTACGCGATGGCGATGGGGCTTGTGAAGGATAATGCGGACAGTACAGACTATCGGGTTGTGAAACAGTCATTATTGAACAGCATCAAAGAGTACCAGAGAAAGTCTGATAAGGACGCTTGGTCGAGTGCTGAAAAATCCGTTCAGAATTTCGTGAAGAAAACTGGAAACAAAGCTGTCCTTCCGGGAGTGCTGGACACGGATATTACGGACAGCAACGGAGACAAGCACGCACTCACCGGTCGGGAATACATCCAGTATCAGAAGACATACGAACAGAACTACTGGAAGTATGTGAAAGAGCAGTTTACAGGCAAGAAACTGAGCGATACGGACGCGGCGCAGACCTTAGCCACGATCAAAAAGACGGCGAAAGACACTGCGGAGGACACAATTCTCAGCAAGAAGGGAATTAAGGTAGCGAAGAAATCAACCGGTTTCAATTCCTACAAGAACGCGGCGAGCGATAAATTGAAAGAGAAGGACCCGAGCGCAAGTCTTTCAGCAACCGACGTTTACAACCTCGCTGTGGACTATGCGAAAGCGAACGGACTGGACGCAAAGACGGAGTATTATAATTCCCTCTCTGACGATCAGCAGCAGAAGTACGATAAGTGGGAACAGTACGGCGGTACGTTCGATACTTATGACGAATACCTGGAAACAAAGAATTTCACAGCATCGAAGTATGAGAATGGAGATTCTGTTACCGGAAGTAAAAAGTATAAGATTGCAAAGTATCTTGTAGAACAGGTGCAGAGCAGGAACATGAACCTTAACCAGGCGGAGCTTGCGTGGGAACTCGCAGGTTACAACAATAAGAAGAAAACGAGTGATACTCTTGAAGATTATTACGGCAGTTCTGATTATAACAAGGTCAAGAATACTCTCGGAGAATAAAAAGGCGGGCTTTTGCCCGTCTTTTTTTATGCAAAAAATAGGTCGGTCGGTGATTATTTGTGTGTTGTCTAAAATTATGGCATAAGCAAAAGCTGACTCACGGGAAAGACCGCGATGGAGGAATTTATGAAGAGATTTTTATTAAATCTTCGTGCATTCGACGGAGAGGGCGGCGGAGCTGCCGGAGCCGGTGCAGGAGATGCGGGCGCAGGTGCCGCAGGCACATCCCAGGCCGCCGCTGGGAATCCGGCGCAGGGAGGAATCTCCCCGGAAGGTGAGAACGCCACTCACACAGAACCTAGCATGTCTTTTGAGGACTATGTAAAGGCCCACAAGGATGAAGCGTCTAAATGGTTTCAGAAGCAGTTTAACCGACGACACGCCGACTATAACCAGTTGAAAGCCAGAGCGGAATCTTCTTCCAAGGTCATGGACGTACTGGCTGCCAAGTACAACCTGGATGCCAATGACATTGAAGGAATCGCAAAAGCCTTAAATGGTGATGACGCCATGTTTGAGGAGCAGGCAATCGAAGCTGGAATGACGGTTGAACAGTATAAGCGTTTTTCTGAAGCGCAGGCGGAGAACCGGAGACTGCGTGCAGAACAGCTGCAGTTTCAGCAGACACAGCAGATTCAGCGTCAGATGGAGGAGTGGGATCGCCAGGCGAATAACCTCAAGCAGATTTTTCCGAACTTTGACCTAGATACAGAGCTTGAAAACCCGGATTTCGAGAAAGCGTTGAGAAGCGGTCTCTCGATTGACCGTGCGTTTTATGCGATTCACGGGGCAGAAATCACTTCTGGTGCGATGCAGTATACGGCACAGGCCGTTCGCCAGGCAACAGCAGAAGACCTCGCAACACGCAGAAACCGTCCGGTCGAGAATGGGTTATCCCCAATGGCCTCGGTAAAAGTATCAAAAGATGTGCATAACCTCACCAAAAAAGAGAGAGCGGAAGTCGCAAGACGTTCCATGAACGGAGAGACGATCCGCTTCTAAGAGAAGAGGAAGAGCATGAAGAGAAAGTTTTTCATTTTCAACATTAGAGCATTTGACTCTGTAATCAATAAGACTACATCCAATGCTTCCGGGAACAACCTTTCTTCGGAAATCAAGACATTCTACTCTGACTATCTGATCGAGCTTGCAGAGGCACAGCTTGTTCATGATCAGTTTGGACAGAAGAGAAATATCCCGTCCGGCGGCGGTAAGACTATCGAGTTCAGACAGTTCACACCGCTTGCGAAGATCACAGATGCCCTTGTCGAGGGTGTAACTCCGGATGGACAGGCACTCGACACATCCACCCTCACTGCAACGGTTAAGCAGTACGGCGGATACGTTATCATCACAGATATGCTTGATCTCACAGCAATCGACAACATCAAGACCGAGGCTACACAGCTGATCGGATCCCAGGCGGGAAGATCTCTTGATACGGTTGTCCGCGAGGTATTAAACGGCGGTACAAACGTTCAGTACCATGAGGGAGAGCGTGCGAACCGTGCCGCGATCACCGCCGCCGATTTACTTACTGTCAAGGCCGTCAGAGCAGCAGTTCGTACTTTAAAGAGACAGAACGCGGAGACCATCGATGGATCTTACGTTGGTATCATTCATCCGGACGTAGCGTTCGACCTTATGTCCGACGATGCATGGGTTGAATGGCATAAGTATACCGACAATGAGTCCATGTTCACCAATGAGATCGGAAAGATCGCCAATGTTCGCTTTGTCGAGACCACAGAGGCTAAGATCTTCTCTAAGGCTGGAACCGGCGGCATGGATATCTATTCCACCCTCATTATCGCTAAGAATGCGTACGGCACAACCAATATCGAGGGTGGTGGCCTGGAACTTATTGTAAAGCAGAAGGGATCCGCTGGTACTGCCGATCCGCTGGATCAGCGTTCCACCGTCGGATGGAAAGCCACAAAGACAGCAGAACGCCTTGTTGAGGACTACATGGTCCGCATTGAGACATCCTGCTCTTACGCAGCAGCCTAATAACCGGGCGGAGGTTTTAGCCCGCCCTTAGGGAAGTGTTACCTCCGCACTTCCCTGTTTTTGGAGGAAATTCTATGGGAAGAACAGCAAATAAGACAGAGACACCGGAAGAGGTAAAAGCAGTAGAGACATCGGCATTTGAAGAGACAGCAGAGGCACCGGCGGTGGAGCCAGAAGATGATTATGTAGATCACGCACCTCTGTTCCGTGACGGCGAAAAGTATAAGAACCCGTTAAATGTCACCATCAATGGCGTTAAATATTCCGTCCCGCGTGGAGTGCCGTTAAGACTCCCGAAAGCCGTTGCAGAAGTTATCGACCAGAGTATCGCACAGGACGCGTATGCTGCAGAGTTGGATCGTAAGATGCAGGAAGCACAGGTGTTTAAGTTATAAGGAGGAAGCAACTATGAAATTTTTAGAAGCTTTTAAGGCTATGAAAGCCGGGGCAAAGGTGAAACTCCCAGGTTGGGGCGGCTACTGGTATTGGAATCCGGAAAAAGAAACAGTTATGATGCAGTGCAGGCAGTCAGATGCAGGACAGGGAAATCTCCTGGATATCAGAGAAACCCAGCGTGTAGAGTACACACTCATGAATATGCAGTCTGAAGAATGGGAGATTGCAGACGAACATAACTGCCCGGTGCTGGGCGGAACTGCTACATTCTCGTTTGCAGACGCTATCCGCTATCTGAAGCGTGGATTAAAGGTAGCAAGACAGGGATGGAACGGCAAGAAGCAGTACATTCAGTTAGCAACATCTATCTCTTATAAATCTGCATCTGGAGAGATTGTAAACTGCGAACATGAAGCTATTGGAAACAAAGCTATTGCGTTTGTCGGCACCAGCGGCGTACAGATGGGGTGGTTAGCATCCCAGGCAGATATGCTTGCTGATGACTGGGTATTTGCAGAGTAGAAAGGTGAGCATATGAAGGTAAAGTTATCTAATGAGCAGTATGACACCCTTAAATGGGTTGCACTGATCGCTCTCCCGGCAGCAGGCACACTGTATTTTACCATTTCTCAGATCTGGGGACTTCCGTATGGAGAACAGATCGTTGGTACAATCACCGCAGTAGATACATGCCTGGGCGCGCTTCTCGGGTTAAGCAGCAATACATACAATGAGGGGACCTTACATGAATAATGTTCAGAAGGTTTTAACCGTCGCAGAGGCGGAAAAGGGATACTTAGAGAAAAAGACCCGGCAGAATCTTTATGATAAGACGGCGAACGCTGGCCAGAACAACTACACAAAGTATTGGAACGATATGGCACCGGGAATGCAGGGACAGCCCTGGTGCCAGGCGTTCGTGAACTGGTGTTTTAAACAGGCGTATGGGGACGATGCGAAGAAGCTGTTATGCGTGAACGACGGTTGGAGCTACTATACGCCGACAGCAGCCGGATACTTTAAGACTTCCGGTCAGTGGGTTACAAAGGACCCGAAGCCCGGAGATATCGTGTACTTCAAAAACTCCTCTCGAATTTGTCATGTCGGCATCGTAAAATCTGTATCAGGGAACCGGATCACTACCATTGAGGGTAACACCTCCGGCGCTTCTGGCGTGGTCGCAAATGGCGGCGGTGTATGCGAAAAGACATACGGCTTACCGCACGATCGTATCGCTGGTTTCGGCAGACCTGCGTATGATACTGAGGCATTTAAGCCGCACTGGGAAAAGGTTGGATCCACCTGGTATTATCGTATCGCAGAAAACCAGAATGCGCATGGCTGGCAGAAAATCCGGAACGCGGACGGAAAGATCCGGTGGTATTACTTCGAGTCCGATGGCAGGATGTGTACCGGCTGGAAGAAAATCGACAATGAATGGTTCTATCTGGAGACTATTGGAGACTATGAGGGGGCGCTCTATTCTACAGATGATAGAGGCGCTCAGTCTGTAATGATCGTAAAAGAATAGAAAACATCCATAGAAGCCGTGTTCCGATTCATGCGTTCCTACGTGGATACGGTCTAAGGTGCAGTAATCCACATTTTCCGCATGATGCACGCAGTTATGGATCGAGCACTGGATGCTGTCGTTCTTTTCCTGATTCATCATTTCTCACCACCTTTTTCTGGGATGGTATCAGTATAACCGGACGGCAGAAAATAATTCTGGAAGAAAATGACAGGAATTTATGCGACAGTCTGGAAAAAATCATTTGAACCGGAATCCAATAACTTAAGCATTTCCTGTTTTCTTATAGGAACCGGAAAAATATTTCATGATATCACGTCTCGTGATAATTCCGATAAAGGATTTATTGTCATCGAGTACCGGGACAAAGTTCTGCTGCATCGCCTTGTCCAGCAGATCTTCCATCTTTGCACCGGCATTTACCGGGCTGTTGTCCTGACGGCGCTTTACTTCCATGACGGAGATCAACTCCATATCCTTTAAACTCTGGTTCAGATGGCTCTTCATGTACCAGAGCAGGTCGCCTTCTGTCAGCGTTCCGGCATACCGTCCTTGTTTCGTAAGGATCGGCAGGGCGGAGTAGCGGTGCGCTTCCATCAGGTCGATCGCTTCTCTCAGGTTCGCGTCAGAATAGATAAATGCCACATCACTCTTTGGTGTCAGAAAAAACAGAATATTCATGTGTCTCTCCTTTAATATCCAAGATCTTCATTGATAAATACCATTTCAACTTCCATTCCGGTACAGGGGCGTTCTAAGATCAGGATCGCGTTACAGATCCTCTCCGGACTGTTGCAGTCATAGCACTTTTTGTCATCGGACACGACGCATGGAGTCTTCTTGTTAAAACGCGCCGCGTTCTTTGGACAGGCGATATTTCGCGCGCGATCCATTGCGGAGGACAGATCCGGCGCGATTTTATTTTTCCCGATCACATAGTATACTCGTTTCGGTCCAAATAAGCTCTCGGAAAGACGGTTTCCGGTCCCGTCGATGTTGATGATCTGGCCAGTCTCTGCAGCGGCATTTGCGCTCAGTATGTATACGGTAGATTCTTTTTTTGCCCGGATTCTTGCATCCGGTCCCTGTTCCCAGTGCCAGATCACTTCGTTGTTTTTTCCGAGGATCTCAAAGAGATTCAGTTCTTTTGCGGTGATAGAGCCGCCAAACCCGACTTTCTCGCCCTTGATCTGGTCGCTCAGATAAGCGGCAGCTTCCTCCTTTGTCTCGAAATATGATGTATGAAAACGATGGTTTTCAAAGTTCTTTTTTAATACTGCGTAATCCATAAGTTCTCAATGTTCCTCCTTCGGGTACAGACGGCATCAGCCGCCGGGTCAGTGACGCAAAAACCGGTCCAAAAGCAACAGCGGATCAGCTTTTTCTTGCGTAAACAGAGTCATGATACTTCACCATGACTCGTCTATTGACATTATAGCATAAATTGTAACAAAAAGAGGGAAGAAAACATGAATTATTTGTGAAAAAATTCGAAAAGAGTCATAGTATATGAAAAAAGGTTCCTGCCTGGAGTTCTTTGGATGGGTGATTTTGATATCATATTGACATTTAAAAAAAAATAGAATATGATGTAGGCAGCTAAGAAATGTGGTGAACTTTTCTCATGCGACGCAAAAACCCCAGAGGCTGCCACCTCTGGGGTTTTCTTGTATTAATGAAAACTATGATAGATATAAAAAAAGAAGCTGTATGGAATTCCATACAGCTTCATGACCTGTCCGGGAATCGAACCCGGGTTTACGCCGTGAGAGGGCGTCGTCTTGACCGCTTGACCAACAGGCCGGAATCGAGGCGACAAGATTCGAACTTGCGACCTCTGCGTCCCGAACGCAGCGCTCTACCAAACTGAGCCACGCCTCGATGTTCTTGAGCGTTTGTTTTGCGCTGTTTACCAGCGACTTGTATATAATAGCATGACCTTGAAAAAAATGCAAGCGTTTTTTTGAAAAAATTTCAATTTTTTGAAAAAAAGTTTTTTCGGCGAATCTTCCGGGATCAAGAAAAACCTCACAAAGCCTTATTTTATAAGGAAAAACAGCAATCGATGGGTGTGGGAATCATGCGCTGCGAGCAGGAAGAAAAATGTCCGGAAAGTTCACAGAAACCAAAAAATTCGAAAAGAAACATGAAAATTTAACAAGAATCAGCAAGAATTCTCCCACCTCTATAGGTGGTGAGATGAATTG